>ERZ1292625.1816-Hain-H41-01um-R1-1816-length-22689-cov-22_pt1 | contig 22689 bp, 22 predicted proteins | sample MGYA00564400_ERZ1292625 | MGnify/ENA primary metagenome ERZ1292625 (study PRJEB36523, sample SAMEA6512639) | groundwater metagenome | collected 2019-01-08 | study: AquaDiva: Metagenomics assemblies of 32 groundwater samples | reverse complement strand
GATGATATTTTTTGGTCAACGGCTGACGCCGGCTGGATTACCGGTCATTCATATATTCTCTACGCCCCATTGATAAACGGAATAACTACGTTCGTGTATGAAGGAACTCCCGACTTTCCTGACATTGAAGTCTGGTGGAGACTGATTGATAGATATAAAATTACAAAATTTTACACTGCTCCAACGGCCATTCGGGCTTTGATGAAATTTGGCGAAGAACATTTGAAAAAATACGATTTTTCATCACTTAAAATTTTGGGGTCAGTCGGCGAACCGATTAATCCAGAAGCTTGGTTGTGGTTTTATAAGCATGTTGGACGTGAAAAATTACCGATTATGGATACCTGGTGGCAGACGGAAACGGGCATGTTTATGATTGCTCCGATTCCTTCGGTCAGACTAAAACCGGGTAGCGCTTTTAAACCATTTTTTGGCATTGAAGCCGACGTTGTTGACGAGAAAGGAAATAAAGTTCCCGTCAATACTCAGGGATATCTGATTATCAAAAAGCCTTGGCCTTCAATGTTTCTTGATGTCTATAATAATCCGGAGAGATATAAAGAGACTTATTTTGAGAAAATTCCTAACGTATACTTTGCTGGGGATTCGGCCAAGATCGACGAGGATGGTTATTTTTGGATCGTCGGTCGAAATGATGATGTAATAAAAGTTTCCGGCCACCGGCTTGGTTCGGCAGAACTTGAATCGGCTTTTGTTTCAAACACTAAAGTGGCTGAGGCCGCCGTCATCGGTAAACCTCACGAGATAAAAGGCGAGTCAATTAAAGCTTTCGTCATCTTAAAACAAGGAGTTGTGCCATCTGATGAATTAAAAGCGGAACTTGTCCAAACCGTCCGCAAATCAATTGGCCCAATCGCTACCCCGGACGAAATTGATTTTGTTGAAAAACTTCCAAAAACCCGCTCGGGAAAGATCATGAGAAGAGTTCTTAAGGCTCAAGAACTTGGGCTGCCTGTTGGAGATACTTCAACTTTGGATGATTAACTATTTCATCTTGACAATTTTTGTTATGTATTATAATAAATATATGATTGTGAATAAAAAAACTCAAATATATGATGAAAAAGAAGCTCTATTGACAATCAACAGTTATAAAAAAGAAAAGACTGTTAAAAAATTAAGGAAGATGAAGTCGATTAAAGAGTTATTAAAAAAATAAAATTCTTCTATACTTAGTCATTCCCGCGGAGGCGGGAATCTAGACTAAAATATCATTTTATAATGTAGTTATCGACTGGATCCCCTTCTTCAAGGGGATGACAACTAAACCGGAAAGATTTCAAGTTACTGGTCGTTTTCAGTTGATTATCATATTAGAATTCTTTTTGAGTTTCTAGACGCAAAATCTGTTGGTTTTATCGATATTGGGACACATGAGGTTTATAAATAAAGTCAGACTTTGAAGAGTTAAAAGATCATATAAACTACTCCTCATCAATTTCACCAAATAAATTACGAAAAAGACTTATTAATTTATTAGGTGATTCCACGTTGTTTAAATCCTCTGCTTTCACACCTAATCCTGTTAACATCTCACGGTATATTTTATTATCGATATGATTGCCCAGTAACCTAATTGTTTGAATAGACTGAAGTTTAAGAATTAACTCCAACAAATGTTCGCTAATCCGACTTCCCCCCAAATTATTTTTCATTACGGTAATTAAAGCACTAATATTTTTCTGTTGCATTAACTCTGCTAATGGTAACCTGTGCAAATCTTTTGCTATTTTTTCGACTTTAGCTAATTCTTCTGTTTTTTCTTCAATTACTTGAAATAATTCAAAAGGCTGTGTTTTTGGATCAGACAATAAATATTTTTGCGTATTATTTAAAGAATCTTTTATAGCATAATCGTCTGATGTTAATAAACCGGCTGATAAAGAAAAAGTAAAAGATAATTCTGGTATTGAAACGGGTGTTCCAACTGATTCTTGTATTTTATGTATTTTTTGCATATCTTCATCTGTTAAATTAAAAAACCATATTATGACTTCATCTGCTGCGTGAGATGGGCGAACCATTCGCACAGTTGTTTTGTCTGTCAACGAAGCTTTTTCTAACGTATCAATGGTTGTTGTTGTCTCCCAATTAATGTATGCATCACCAAAACTTCTTCCATGTCTATCATTTGCAGTTTTTAATTGATCTGCATCCATATATAAACAGGCCCATTTCTCATTATTTTTTATACATTGAGAAAGTTCCCCTACTAATATATTTCTAGTTTCACTATTTAATATGGGAAGGCCTGTTAATCTATCCACTTGTTTTAATTTAGGCGGTAACCAATCTGGTTTTTGAAATCTTGATAAATTTGATGAAAGAGGACTTTTGTTAATTTTTGATAATACATCTCTCCATTGATTTTGAGTAGTTTTTTCAGGCATAACGTTATTTAAAAACACATTATAACACTAAATAACACTAAAGTGGTTTCAAAACTTAATTAATTTTTTATTTTTTCTTATTAAAATAAAATATGCTATAATTAATTCCATAAAAAAATTTATTAATGTATAATGGGCTATTATTCAATGGAAAATAAATTGAAAAAACTTTGTCAACTGATCCGTTATGATATTTTGACTTCAACGACTGAGGCCAAGTCTGGTCACCCGACGACTTCTTTGTCTGCCGTTGAGCTGATGACAACGCTTTTTTTCGGCGGTTTCCTTAAATCTGATCTCCGCCACCCCAAGGGTGTCCAGAGCTTTGCTAATGATCGAGTCGTTTTTTCTAAAGGCCACGCTTCTCCATTAATATATGCATTATATCACGCCGCCGGAGCTATTTCATATCCGGAATTAATGCGGTTGCGAAAAATAAATTCTGATCTTGAAGGTCATCCGACTTTTAGGTTTAAATACGCCGATGTGGCAACTGGATCGTTAGGACAAGGACTGTCCGCCGGGGTCGGGATGGCGCTTGGATTAAAACTAAATTTTCGGGCGAATCATGATTCGCCCCTACGAACTACGAACTACGCCCTACAACCTAAAATTTTTGTTTTGCTCGGTGATTCCGAAATGACTGAAGGTCAGGTCTGGGAGGCCGTTCAGATTGCCTCGTATTATAAACTCAATAATTTGATTGCCATTGCTGATATTAACCGACTTGGCCAAAGCACGGAAACGATGCTCGGCTGGGATTTAGAAACGTATAAAAAAAGATTTGAGGCGTTTGGATGGAATGTGATTACGGTTGATGATGGGCATGATCTTCACAAAATTTATGATGCTTACGTAGAGACGCAAAATTTTGCGTCTCTACAAAAACCTACAATTATTTTGGCCAAAACTATAAAAGGCAAAGGTGTTTCATTTTTGGAAAACAAAGATGGCTGGCACGGAAAACCATTGCCGAAAGATATGTTGGAATCGGCATTGAAAGAGTTGGGGAAAGTTGACCACGACGTAAGAGGAAAGATATTGTTGCCAAAAACTTGGAATAACAAAAAGGGCGGACACGGAGGTCCGCCCCTACAACCCAAATATGAACTCGGGTCTATGATTGCTACTCGCCTTGTTTACGGCAATGCTCTACTGGCTCTTGGTGACGTCAATGATAAAATCGTCGCGTTGGACGCCGAAATGTCAAATTCCACTTATTCGGAAAAGTTTGCCAAAAAATTTCCAGAAAGATACTTTGAAATGTTTATTGCCGAACAAAATATGATCACCACTGCACTTGGAATGGCAAAACTGGGATTTATTCCTTTTGCCTCAACTTTTGCTGCTTTTTTAACCCGAGGGTTTGACCAGTTGCGGATGGCCCAATATTCTGCTCCAAATCTAAAGATCGTCGGTTCGCATTGTGGCGTTTCAATCGGTCCTGACGGCCCCTCACAAATGGGTCTTGAGGATATATCCATGTTCCGGAGTATTTTGAACAGTACTATTTTATATCCGTCAGATGCAGTTTCCGCTTTTAAATTAACTGAAATAATGGCAAAGAACGATGGATTATTTTATTTGAGAACCAACCGCAAAGAAACACCGGTGATTTATGATAACAAAGAAAAATTTGTCATTGGCGGAAGTAAAATTCACTATTCTAAAATTCGTAATTCGCAATCCGTAATTAAAAAATCTAATAATTTTAAATCATTAATAATTGCGGCAGGTGTAACGTTGCATGAGGCGTTGAAGGCGCAGAAAGAACTGACAAATAAAGGGGTTGAAACGGTCGTCCTTGATGTTTATTCGGTCAAACCTCTGGATGTACAATCGATTAATCAATTGACAAAAGAAATCAAAAACGTGATCGTCGTCGAAGATCATTATCCAGCCGGCGGCATCGGAGAAGCGGTGACTGACGTCATTGTAAATTGTAAATTGAAAATTGAAAATTACTCCCACTTATGTGTCCGTAAACTCCCTCGTTCCGGCTCGCCTGATGAACTACTCCATTATGAAGAAATTGATGCGCAGGCGATCGTTAATGCAGTAAAGAAATTAGCGTAATTTTATCATCTTCTTCACAATAAAAATCCCTGTCAAGACTAACACCGAAAGGCCAACAAATTTAAAATATATCAGTGTTGAAACTGGCATAACTTTAAATATTCCCGCCGAAAACGGGTGACTTAAAATGATAAATTGAAAGACCAGCGGCAAAATAAAAGCGAAGATAAATAAAGGCGAAAAAAGATGTTTAATATTTTCGTGAATATGACGATGGCTTAACCAGAGATCGATAAAGACAAAAGATTGGATCATTGTTAAGACTGAAAAAGCGGCCGTCCCCCCTAACTTTTGACCGGAGAAAATAAAATAGGAGGCGATTACAAGAATCGCCCCTACAAAACCAACTACTCCAATGTATGACCGATCCTTATTCTTTAATAAAACCATTTCTTTTTCCGGAGTAATACTCATGGCATTTGGGTCACGGGGGGAAAAAGACAACACTAGGGCCGGCAGTCCATCGGTAATCAAATTTATATATAAAAGTTGGATCGGATAAAATAAAGTTGGTAGTCCTAAAATAAGACCAACCAGTAGGGCAATTGCTTCTGCAACATTGCTCGCCAATAAATATTTAATGGCATTTTTAATACTATTGATAATATTTCTTCCTTCTTCAACGGCCGTGACAATTGTGGCAAAGTTATCGTCGGTAATCACCATATCAGCTGTCTCACGGGCTACATCAGTCCCAACTATTCCCATCGCTACTCCAACATCGGCTTGCTTTAAGGCAATCGCATCGTTCACACCATCCCCAGTAACCGCAACAATCTCACCTAGTTTTTGATAGAGCGAGACGATCCTGTGTTTTTGAAAAGGGTTGGTCCGGGCAAATATTTTTACACGAGGTAATATTTTTAATAGTTCATCATCATTATATTCTTCCAGTTGAAGACCGGTCAAAATTTCGTCACCGATTTTTATCAAACCACTTGAAACTCCAATCGCTTCAGCCGTCTTTTCATTATCACCTGTGATCATTATTACCTTAATACCGGCTTTTTTTGCCTTTTGAATTGCCTCTTTTACTTCAGGACGGGGAGCATCGTAGATGGCGACCATACCCAAAAACGCTTTATTTTTGGAAAATGCCAGCACTCTTAAACCCTTGCTCGCCCATTCGTCAACCTGTTTTTTTATTTTCTTTTTTTCATCTTCCGTTAATTTTATTTCTTTATTCCCGATCATGATTTTGTCACAGATGTTTAATATTGATTCGGGGGCACCTTTGGAGAACGTTATATAAGGTCGGACCTTGGGAAAGGTCCGACCTTTAACAACCACACTCATCATCTTCGTCACACTATCAAAAGGTTTTTCATCAATTAACTGCCAATTCTTTCGTATTTCTTCAATATTCAATCCCTGTTTTTGGGCCATGAATAGAAGAGCTCCTTCAGTCGGATCGCCCAATACGTCCCAGGCACCGTGATCATGGATATAAACGAGAGAGGCCGTCGAACAGAGAATTCCGTTCAACGTCAACAATTGTAGGGGCGATTCTTGTAATCGCCCTTTAGAACGGGCGGATATTAAATCCGCCCCTACATTAATTGTTTTATTATCAACAAATATCTCCTTCACCTGCATTTTATTGGTCGTCAATGTCCCCGTTTTATCAGTCGCGATCAATGTAATGCTACCTAAAGCTTCAATTGCTGATAATTTTCGGACGATGGCTTTTTTTGAAGCCATTTTTTTCATACCAATTGCTAATGTGATTGTCATAACGGCCGGTAATCCTTCAGGAACTACCGCGACCGCAAGAGAAACTGATAATAAAAATGCCGGGAAATAACCGGTTCCTTCAAATAAGGAAACCAAAAAAACAATTATTGATAGAACTATTCCCCCGATGCCAATAAATCTTGTTAGATTAGCTAGTTTTTTTTGAAGAGGAGTGCTGCCATCTTCAATTGACATTAGGTTAGCAGCAATTTGGCCAAATTTCGTTCTGTCTCCAGTTTTTTCAACTTTAATTAAACCTCGGCCGCGAGCAACGATCGTTCCAGAAAATACTTTGTCCTTAACGGCTTTAAAAACTGATAGAGATTCTCCTGTTAAAGCTGATTCGTTGACTTCCAAATTAATTGTTTCAATTACTTTTGCATCAGCCGGAATTTTAACCCCTTCTTCTAAAAAAACAACATCCCCGGGAACTAAATATTTACTGTCAACCTCAACCTGTTTACCATCCCTAATGACGCGGACTTTGGTAACGGTCATTTGTTTAAGAGCTTTTAATGATTCTTCCGCTTTTGCTTCCTGATAAAGACCAAAAAATCCGTTTAAAATCACAATCCCAATGATTAAACCGCCATCAAGTGTCTCCCCTAAAAAAAATGAAAAACCCGCCGCACTAATCAATAATAATGTTAGAAAGTTATTAAACTGTTCAAAAAATTTAAAAAGGATTGACTTTTTCTTCTGCTCTGTAATTATATTAAAGCCGTACTGAATTAGAAATTGAGAAACCTGAACAGATGTTAGACCTTTCATAAATTAGTTTATCAAGTTTGTCAAGTTTTTCAAGTTTATCAAGTAACTTCTTGATCTACTTTATGAACTTTATAACTTGATGAACTTTCTAACTTGTCGAAGACTTCTTCCATTGTCCTCAAAATATCCATACAAATTCCCCTGGCTTCGTTGAAGGAAATTGCTTTTATATTATGGGGAAAATAGTGAAAGATTTGGTTGCGTCCGTTTTTCCAGACATGCCAAATTTTTTCAGCTAACTCTTTTGAATATCCGTTTTCTATTTTTAAATAAAGAGAGTCCGGTCCTAATTTTCCGATTAAATTTGGTGACATTAATTTCCCCAATCTTAAATGATCAGAAATATAATCAAGGCGGCTTATCAGTTTTTTATCTCTGAATATCTGTTTTAAAAATCCTTCATAGGCCTTGGCAAAAGGAAAAACCAAAAAAGAGTAGTCTTTAAACTGATAGGCGTGATCGCGGATAATATCATCCATTAAATATAAACCCTGATCAAGAAGGTCACGCTGCCCTTGGGAAAGATATGACCAAAACGCACTTTCTTTATTTATAAGATAGTCCATTTGTTTAAATAAATGTTATAATATTTATAATTATTATAACATTTATATTTTATGGAAAAAATCTTCGAGATTTTTCAAAAGAATTTTTTTCCTGCCAAAAAGGGCGGACACGAAGGTCCGCCCCTACAATCAAACGGATCTCAACCTCTTATTACAATTTCCCGAGAAATGGGCAGCGGGGGAAAATCTACCGCCAACTTAATCGCTTCACAGTTGGGAAAACCTTGGAAGGTCTATGATCATGAACTGATTGACAAAATAGCTAAAGATAAAGCTCTAGAAGAAGAATTAATTAGTTCTCTTGATCAAAAAAGACTGCCATTAGCGGATATTATTACCGCCAAAACTTTTGGAAAAAGGTTTGCTCGCCTTTCCGGATATCAACGGCATTTAATTAAAGTTATGACCTTGGTCGGATTAAAAGGTCATGTAATAATTTTAGGTAGAGGTGCTAACTTTCTTTTTCCTCATGCACTAAATATAAGGATGATCTGTCAATTAGATCAACGGATTATTTGGCAGATGACCTATGAACATATTTCGCGTCCCGAAGCAATAAAAAGAATTGAGGAGTCAGATAAAGAAAGAAGGGAGTTTGTCGAATCGCTCTTTAATCATAATCACTGCAAAGCTTATCACTATGATTTAGTTATTCGAACCGGATCGGACATAACTATTGAAGACGCATCTAACATTATTATTGATTTGGCCAAGAGGAAATTTAAGATATAGAAAACGTGTCATTCCCGCGAAGGCGGGAATCCAGACTAAAATCACCTCTTTAAAATGTAATTATAGACTGGATCCCCTCCTACGAGGGGATGACAACAAACGCAAGTTAAAATTATTTTGTAAGTTCGAGTTTGATTGAGGGGCTCATGGTCGTCTTAATGAAAGCGTTTTTGATGTGAATCTTGCCGACGGCTTCGATAAATTTTTCTGCATTAGCAATTAATTTTTTTTCTTCAAAGGAAATTTTACCAATCATCTGATGAATTAAAGGAAATTTCGCTTCCGTTTTCCACCTCAGCATTCCCTTTTCAAATTTTTTTACGACTTCTTCCGGTTTTGTTGAAACTGTCCCTGCCTTAGGATTGGGCATAAGGCCTTTTGGACCCAAAACTTTAGCAAATTTAGCTAGCTTAGGCATAAAAGATGGGTGAGTGACTAAAACATCAAATTCGATTTTACCCTTTTCCAAATCATTTAAAACATTATCGTCGACGACTTTTACCCGGACAATTTTTCCAGTCGAAAATGGCAGTTCAACCTCTCCTTTTAGCCCTGTTTCGTCCATAACAAAATGAAGTTCGACCGATTGATCAAATTTAGGTGGTTTGATTTTTTTTAATAATAAAATTGCTTCCTCCAATGAATAATATTTATTTCTGTCAATCATTTTTCTCGCTTCCAAATAACTTTTACCATGCAAATTAACGGTTATCGTCTTTGAAGATTTTGGAGATTTTGATTTTTTTTCAACAACGTCCTTTTCCACATCCTTTTTCTTCATCATTTTCTTTTCCATTGACTTGGCTTTTTGTTCTTTTTTTTGCTTTTCTTCAACTTCAGTATCTCCGATTAATCTTGGTTTAACTTTACCCATTTTGTTTTTAAAAAATTATTAATTATTCTATTACGGATTTCGGATTACGGATTAAAACTAATTCGTAATTCGCAATTCGTAATTCTTTAATGAATTAATTCTCTACATCAATCCCCATACTCCTTGCTGTGCCGGCGATGATTTTCATGGCGGCTGGAACATCATTTGCATTCAAATCCCCCATTTTTTCTTTAGCGATTTCTTCTAATTGAATTTTTGTTAACGTTCCAACTTTTTCTGTGTTTGGTTTACCGGAACCTTTCTGTAACGACAGTTTCTTTTTAATCATAGCTGCAACCGGTGGAAGTTTTGTGACAAATGTAAAGCTTCGATCTTCAAAGACGGTAATAACGGCCGGAATAATCTGGCCCTTCATTTTGGCCGTTTTGGCGTTATATTCTTTTATAAACTCCATGATCGGTACGCCGTGTTGGCCCAAAGCCGGACCAACTGGAGGCGCCGGAGTTGCCTCACCGGCCGCCAGGTTTAGTTTGAGAATAATTTTTATTTTTTTGAGCATATTTTTCTAATTTAAAAATGTAATTATAGTCTGGATTCCCGCCTCCGCGGGAATGACAACATCAGTATTTATAAAAGCGAAGATATTAAATTTTTTTCGGTTTGTTGTTTTCCGATAAAAAATTTCGGTATCGAGCTTTTATAATTTGGTCACCTGCAAGAAATCTAATTCCACCGGTGTTTCTCTATCAAATATTGAGACTAAAACTTTGATCTTTCCTTTTTCTTCATCAATCTCCTGAATACTCCCGAGAAAATCAGAAAAAGGTCCGTCTGTGATTTTAACAGCTTCCCCAACAGAAAATTTAGATTTAAACTTTGGCTGTTCCTGTTTGACGAACTTCATGATTGCTTCGACTTCTTTGTCTGAAATTGAGGTGGGCTTAAGTCCTGCCCCAACAAATCCTGTCACTCCCTCTGTAGTTCTTACCACTAACCAAGAATCGTCATTCAAAATCATCTTAACCAAAATATATCCTGGAAAAACTTTCTCCGTAGCTTTTGTTTTTTTACCTTTTTTAACAACAATTATTTCTCTCGTTGGAATAACGATTTCAAAAATTTTATCTTCAACGCCTAAACTTTTTACTCTCTGTTCAAGCGCCTGTTTAACCCGTCCTTCATAACTGGTTTGAATATGAATGACATACCATTTGGGCACAGGTCCGGTTGGAGCGGCCGGAACATTAGTCTTTAAAGCCTCTGTTTGTTCTACTGCTATTTGTGTTGAGTTAACCATTGTCTAAATAATAAATTCTAAATTACAAGTTCCAAATAAATTTTAAATCTCAAATTTTAAACGTTTTAAAGTTTAATATTTATTATTTATTTGTGATTTGATATTTAAGACTTACGATTTTTATCTGAACTTGGTTACGAATTCCAATCCTTTCGCCAACAAGACATCTATTATACCCACATAAAGTCCAATTATCAAGGAAACAATTATGACGATGGTTGTCAGCCTGATCGTCTCGACACGAGAAGGCCAGCTGACTTTTTTAAGCTCATTTACAACATCAGTAGCAAAATTGGGATTAACTTGTTTATTTGTCATTTTGATATTCTAACATAAATTTTGTTATATTTAAACTATGTCCAAAGAAATCGTCCATGCATTAATTCTGATTTTTACAATAGTTTTAACTTTTATTCTCCCTAAGACTAATTTGGCTCAGTATGACCTGCAAATTAGCGCCAGTCTTTTTATCCTGCTTTATTTGGCAAAAAAATTTATTGTCTCTAAAAATATTTATTCACGACTGATCGAATCTGTTATTTTCACTTTGATAATCATGGGGATCGTCAATTCAACCGGCGGACTGATTTCGCCTTTTTTCTTTCTTATTTACTTTCTCCTTTTTTCCTTGACTTTAATTCTTGAGCCAATCATTTCGATAACCACAACGATTACTTTAATTATTTTCTTTCTTTTGAGTTTGCCAGCCAGCCAGGACTTCAGAACTTTGCTTCCTATTATTTCTTTAGCTTTTATTACACCATTTGCCATGTTTATGGGACAAGAAAAGATAGAAAGCGAAAAATTAAAAATAAAAAGTGAAAAAACCAAAGAGGAAACTTTTTTATTTTTGTCATTGCTTATAAAAAATCATTTAAAAAATATTCGGGAGGCGGCTCAAAACTTTGTTGGCGACCACCAGCTTGAAATAATTAAAAAATCGGCGACTAGAATGGAGAAGTTAATTGAGAAGTTTGAAAAGGGAGATTAATATGAGTAAGTTTATAATCTTTATAATATTTATAATTTTTATAACGATTATAATTCCAGAGGTTTCGGCTATCCCCATGGACTCCTCTCGTTTTAAAATAGAATCGGCAAATGTTGAAATTGCCGGCGGCAATAAAAGTTCAACCAGTTATAAATTGGCTGATACGGTCGGGCAACTGGCCGCCGGCCAATACTCTTCAACCGGATATGTTGTTAAAGCCGGTTTTCAGTACCTTCATTCAATCATTCCTTTCCGTTTTTCTATCTCTGATATCAATATTGCTTTTGGGACTTTAGTCCCCAGCACCCCATCAACGGCGACCACTAATCTAACCGTTTATTTTGGCGGGGCCGGACAGTATCAGGTAACCGCGATTGAAGAAGGGCCGCTCAAAACTCAGTCCTTAAATGTTATTCCTGACACAAGTTGTGATGGTGGAGCCAATACCTGCAATGAATCATTGGCAAAAGTTTGGTCATCAGCGTCAGCTTATGGCTTTGGCTACGGCATGTCCGGCAATGATATTCCGGCTGATTTTATTGACTCAACTTACTATCGACCGTTTCCGGACCGAACATCGGCAGAATCTCCGGCCACCGTTATGACAAGTATTAACGTTGGGAAAAATCGCTCCTCAACCGTTACTTTTAAAGCCAATATTTCATCGATTCAGCCGGCCGGAAGCTATCAAACAGTTATTAATTTCGTGGCAACACCGAGTTACTAATGAAATATCAAAAACTGTCATCCCCTCGTAGGAGGGGATCCAGTCTATCAATTACATCTTTAAATAGTGATTTTAGTCTGGATTCCCGTCCCTGCTTGCGCAGTCAAGTTCACGGGAATGACAAATTTATTTATAATTTTTTTCTTTTATTTTTTTATTTGTTTATTTTTTTATTTGTTTATTCTGGCAATGCCAGTGCTCAACAGGTCTCCCTCTCCCTCTCTCCTCCCCTTCTTGAACTATTTATCAAGCCTGGTAAGGCGATTATGGTTGCCTACAAATTAGATAATCTGGGAGATCCTACTTTTTTAAATTTAAAAATATTACCTTTTGAGACCAAAGACAATCTTGGCAATATTAGAATTAAACCAGAGTTTGAAGGACCGGTTAGATTTAGTTTAGATAATGCCGACTTAACACTTGATCAACCGTTTTTTTTAAAAACCAATGGCTCTCAACAGATTTTACTGAGAATAAGAATACCTGAAAATATTACTGACGGTGATTATTACTATAGTCTTTTGGCCGAGACAACTCCCCCAACCGCCAGTGAAGGAATTGGTTCAGCACGAGCTAAAGCCACAATTGGTTCAAATATCTTGGTGACTATTTCTAATTCCGGTAATATTGATATTAAGCCAAAAATATCCCTTTTTTCTACTCGCGGCGGGTTAACTTTAGGCCAGAATATCAAATTCTTTGATAGCTCAGATCAAATTCCGGTCGTTTTAACTGTTGTTAATAAAGGAAAGAACATGATGAAACCGGAAGGTCAAATTAGCTTAAAAGGTAATTTTGGGGAAACAATAAAGTACGATATTATTTCAAAAAATATTTTGGCTGAATCGGAACGGTTATTGGAGGCGACGCCATCGGCATCGGTTGAATGTGGTGACCGTAGAGACGCAAAATTTTGCGTCTCTACCTTAATTTTGTCCGGATTTTTTATCGGAAAATATAATCTTTCAACCGAAATTAGATTTGGAGAAAACTCTCCGACGATTTTTGGCTCGACCATCTTCTACGCCTTTCCGTTTAAAATAACGGGTGGAATAATATTAGCAATAGTAATCGTAGTATTTATTCTCTCTCGTCATTTCCGTGAAGACGGAAATTAAGGGGATGACATCATTCATCAAAATAATCCCTTCCTAATGCTCCGTTAGACCATTTTTGTAGGTTATAAGCGATTGACTATTAATACACATTATAAAACAATTAAACAATTACGGATTACGCATTACGAATTAATCCGTCATTCGTAATTCGTAATTAAATAATCAAATTAATATATGTCCGGCTTTTTCAAATCATTCGCGCCCTTGTTAAAAAAGTCAAAAAAATATCTCTTGGAGATTATTCTATTAACTGTGGCCTTGATTATTACAATCACGGCCATATTTTTGTACATAAATAATAATGAGCAGGCTGTAGGGGTCGGTCTTGACCGATCCTCCGACGAAATCGTATCCTCAAATAAAATCTTCGTTGACGTTTCCGGCGCCGTCAAAAAACCGAATCTCTATCAAGTAGACTTTGGGGCTCGGATAAAGGAAGTTATTGATAAAGCCGGCGGCCTTTCTGATGAGGCAGACGTGATATTTTTTAATCGTAATTTTAATCTGGCTCGAATTCTATCAGACCAAGAAAAAATTTACGTCCCCTCAATTTCAGAAATTAATAATGGAATTTTTGTTCAAAATCAACGGACGTTGGATTATGTTTTGCCAAATATGGGCGTCATAAATGACGCCCCTACAACAAACACCTCAACAAACAATCAATTAATTAATCTCAATTCAGCCACAATCGAAGAACTCGACCAACTACCTGGAATAGGGCAGGTAACGGCAAATAAAATTATTATTAATCGACCTTACTTGACGATTGATGAATTATTGACTAAAAAAGCCGTTAATAAAAGCGTGTTTGAAAAAATAAAGAGCTTGATAGTTTTATAATTATCAATTTCATGCTGTCATTCCCGCGTAGGCGGGAATCCAGACTAAGATGGATCCCCGTCTTCACGGGGATGACAAAACACAATCATTATGCTCAACCCGTCAATTTTTACCAACGTAATAAACTCGTATTTGCCCGAACCTGAAGCCTCATTGCTAAATGGGATAATTTTTGGAGTAAATTTAAAAACGACTAAAGAATTTTATCAACAATTAAAGGTTGTTGGACTTTTGCATTTAGTCGTCCTTTCTGGCATTAATATTACCTTACTTGCTGCGATGATTAGCTCTATTACTAAATTTCTTAGCAAACAGTTATCTACTTTGATAACGATACTAATTATAATTTTATTCGTAATTTTTGTAGGACCAAAAGCCCCAATTATTCGAGCTGCCTTTATGGGCGTTCTCACACACGTAGCAATTCTAACTGGAAGAAAAAACTATACTTTATATGCCCTTTTTCTTTCTTTAATTTTTATTTTAATCTTTTGGCCGGACTGGTTAAAAACAGTTTCTTTACAACTTTCATATGGAGCTACTTTAGGAATTATTCTTTTTGGACAAGGTAAAAATAATAATTGGATTATAAAAAATCTCCATCTGACTATGGCGGCGCAGGTTTTTACCGTGCCAATAATCTTTTTTTATTTTAAACAGGTCTCTTTGATCTCTCCTTTGGCTAATTTGCTCGTGGCCGAAACGATTCCGCCTCTTATGGTCTTTGGATTTCTAACGGCGATTTTGGGAAAGATTAATTATTTTCTTGGATATATTCCCAGTTTAATTTCTTATAGCATTTTGAGCTATCTCGTCTGGATCATTGAAACGTTGGCAAAATTGCCATTTGTATTTATTCAATTCTAATATGATTAAAAATCGTCAATCGATCAGATTAAAAAATTACGATTATTCGAAATCGGGGTTGTATTTTGTCACCATTTGTACAGAAAATCGAAAATGTTTGTTTGGGAATATTATTAACGAAAAAATGATTTTAAATAATATCGGAAATATGATTGAAAAATTGTGGAATAAAATACCGGAACGTTTCAATATGATCGAATTGGACGCATTTCAAATAATGCCGGATCATATTCATATGATAATTCATATTGTAGGGGCGGGTCTTGTACCCGCCCGTAATAATCCCGCCCATGATTTTATATCCCGTGATGATAATAGGGCAACCACAAGGGTTGCCCCTACAATCGGTGATATCGTCGGCGCGTTCAAATCATTAACAACACATGAATATATTGTGGGTGTTAAAAATAATGGGTGGAAACCATTTAATAAACGATTGTGGCAACGCAATTATTATGAACACATTATCCGCACGGAAAATGATTTAAATAAAATACGGGAATATATAAAATTAAACCCCCTCTACCATGTTTGAATCACCCGTAAAAACCCGTGATCTGATTTTGTTTTCTTTTTTTTCATTAATTGTTTTGTTGGCTGTTTTTTTATCTTCGTTTTTTGACGAACGGACAAAAATCGTCTTTTGTAACGTTGGACAAGGCGATGCCGCCTATATTAGAATTAAAAATAAGATTGATGTTTTGATTGATGCCGGGCCGGATAAGAGCGTTCTTTCCTGCTTGGGCAAATATATGCCGTTTTGGGATAGAAAAATTGAATTGGCTTTTCTGAGTCATCCAAACAATGACCATTATAATGGTTATTTTTTTATAGCCGATCGTTATAAAATAGATAAATTTATCACCGTAAATACTTCGGGCTTAATCGTCAGTAAAACCTACAAAAAACTTCTCCAAAAAATATCAGACAAAAAAATTAAAATTGAAGAAGCCGTTACAGGAAAAATAATCCAGGTCAGATTTGATATTTTCTGGCCGCCTAAAGATTTTAGTTCGTCCAATGATAATGATTATTCCTCTGTAATTTTATTTAACGGCGTGTTGTTTACGGGCGATGCGTCGCCTTTTGTATTAGGTAGATTGTCACAATCGTTAAGGGCGATTCAAGAATCGCCCCTACATAATATTAATGTCTTAAAAATCCCTCATCATGGCTCAAAAAACGGACTGACTAAAAGATTTCTTGACTTAGCAGACCCAAGTATAGCTGTGATAAGTGCTGGGAAAAACAATTCCTATGGTCATCCGAGTAAAAAGGTTTTAGATATGTTGAAAGCCAAAAATATTAAAATACGACGGACGGACATAGAGGGGGATATCGTTTTTAAATTACGAAAGTAAAATGCTCTTAATTTCTTTAAAAATATTCCACCCCTCAAACCCAATCCAACTCTCACCTATTAATTCTTTAGGAAGACCGGGGTCTTGGCGGAGCAGATTAACATATTCAGCAATAACTTTTTTAAACTTATCTACCTTTTCGTCATTCGATGACAAAATCTCGTGCCATTTTTTGAAAAGTTCACGATAGGATTTATCAAGATTCGATTTACCCCAGACCTTTTCAATAAGAATCTCACGGTCGCCAAAAATATGATCAGCCTCGAAGGCTTGAATATATTTTTCTTCTTCTTTTTGTGATATTAGAGATTTTAATGTAGGTAGAATCGGATGTGGAGTGAGCCAGAAAGATCGGTGCCAAGGCCCGAGTCCCCAACCCTGCATTTCCCGGCGCAAACGGTCGCGAATTTCCCGTTTTTTTTCCGGGATTTCATAAGAAATAATCCTCCACTTGCCATCCCATTTTTCCTTGAGGAACCTAAAGAAAGGAAATTCCAGGCACAGCTCTGCGAATCCCTTTTCAGTGAGCTGATAAGGGTCTGACCCTCCGGGAGGGTCAGACCCTATTTTAGATTTTTCTATCGCCCCTTCCTTAAGCATTCCTGACAACGTTCCCCTAGTCTTTTGATTTAAAGAAAGATCAAAGATTTTTTGGGTTTTTTCGTCTAAGGAAACATTAGAAAATTCAACGTCAGACAGTAAATATAATGCGAGTAAAATCTTCGTCCGTCTTTCTTTTATTGCCATATTATTTAAACTTTAACAGACGGGATATTTCAAGTCAAGGGGCAAATTAAAGACAGTCTTATTTAAGACTGTCTTTGTTTAAAAGTCTGGATTCCCTCCTACAAGGGGATGACATCTACGTTAAAAAATATTTAGCCCGTCAGAAGAAGAAGAAGAAGAAGAAGAAGAACGAAAATTGCCCTTGACAAAATAAATTATTATTACTATTGTTATATTTATAATGAAAAAGTTTTTATATCGATTAATTATCATTTCGGTAGTTGTTTTCCCGGTTATTATAATATACCTATATATAACCTCTAAACTCGATGCGGCTAATTTAACCTCGGCCTCGGCCACCTTAAGTAACTCAAGACTTTCTTACCGGGCCGGAGTAGCGACCGGAGCGGCTAACTCGTCTATTATTACCATTGACGCCTCAGGTAATGCTGATAATGATACCAATCATCTATTTCCAAAAGATGCCGTCTGTTTTGCCGATGCTACGTTTGCCGGATGTTATTCTCAAGCTGCCCCATATTCCGTCGCCAGTATTCCAAGCACAACGACATTTAATATGGCCACTCCGCTTGGAGCTACTGCCCTTGGAGCCGCTGATCTGGTCATTGCCACCCAATCGGGAAGTTTGACAGTTGCCTTTACAACCGTCAATCAAGTTCCATCAAACGGTGACATACTAATTACTCTTCCCGCCCTTGATACGACCGGCAAAACCTGTGATGGTTTCCCTGACACGAATTCAACCGCCGCTACCAATGGTTTTGATCTGTCAACCGTCGCCGCAGCGGATATTTCCGTGACCGGCTGTACCGATGCTAACTGGGTGGCCACCGAAATAATTACCTGCGGAACCTCCTCGGCCGATCACACTATCCGTATTGACCGGCAGACAAGTGCTTGCGCCGCCGCCTCGGCCATCACGGTCACGATCGATTCTTCTCCCGGAGTGATTAACCCCGCCCCGATTAATACCGGACACACCCAAGGGACAGCTGATGTTTACGAAATCAATGTCAAAACCCGCGATGGAGCGGATGCAACTCTTGATAACAGCGATGTCAAAGTGGCTCCGGTTGAAGGCGTCTTTGTCTCGGCGACCGTTGATGAAACTCTGTCTTTTAGCGTGGCCGCGGTGACGGCCGATTCCGGTTCTTACTGTGGTATTACTCGTACGTCCTCGACCCCTGATTCAACCGTCTATTCTATTCCTTGGGGAACGGTTTCCTCAACCTATGCAGTTGCTACTCATAACACCGCCCAAACGCTAACCGTCTCCACCAATGCTCTTTCCGGTTATAAAGTCTATATTGAAGAAAATGATCAGATGGGAAAAAGCGGTAATGTTTGTACCGGCGCCACTCCAGGAGCCGATGGGTTTACTTTTACCGCCGGAACCTGTATCCGTGATACCTTATGTAATGTTACTGGCTGTAGTCATACCACTTCCCAAGATTGGATTGATATGGCTACCTATGTTGGCTTTGGCTACTCTTTAGCTAATGTCTCGGGAACCGATGCTAAGTTTCTTTATAATGAATCGGCTCGAACTTTTTCTTCAAAGACAGCGGCTGACCAAGAAGCTCCGGAAGTCCGTTCTGACACCAATGCCGAGATTATGACGAGCAGCGTTCCGGTCAGCGGTTCATCAGTCTATGCCTGTTACCGCATCGCAATTGGTGGTACACAACCGGCCGGATACTATTTTAATAAAATTAAATATACGGCCGTGCCGACATTTTAATATGAAAAACAAAAGAAATATAATATTTATAATAGTTATAATTTTTATAACGATTATAACGCTTAGGTTGGGCCAGGTTATGGCCCAGTCCGTCCTGCCGTTGACTGTGGCTCCGGCCAGACAAGAGATAACCATTAATCCGGGTGAAAATTCGGCTGTTAACATCCGTTTTTATAACTTTAGCGAGTTCCCTGTCAGCGGCATCGTCAGAATTGCCGATTTTATTGTTGATAATAGTCAGGGGGCGCCAAGAATCATTGAAGATATTAATCAGGTTTCTCCCCGCTTCTCCGCCCAAACCTGGTTGTCTATTCCTTATGACCAGATTACCATTGCCGCTTCGGACAAAGTTTCTTTACAGGCCAAAATTAATGTTCCTGTTGACGCCCGTCCCGGTGGCCGTTATGTGGCTGTTTATTTTGAACCAACCACCGCTATCCCTCAGTCTGTTGGCGGAAAAAGCCAAGAAGCCGGCACCGGAGTCACTTCAAGAATTGCCTCTTTAATCTATATTAAAGTGGCTGGACCAACAACGGAGAAAGCTTTAGTCAGCCGGTTTTTCACGCCCGGATTTTTTGAATATGGCCCGGTTAAAGTAGAAACTCAGATCTTAAATCGTAGTGACTACCATGTGAGACCACGCGGAGTGATTACTATGACTAATATTTTTGGCACTCTGGTTGACCAAACTAATATCAGAGAGGAAAATATATTTCCCGATGTTGTCCGCAACTATGAAAATAGTTTGGGAAAAAAATGGATGTTGGGTAAATATAAATTGAATTTGACTGTGTCATACGGGGAAAAAGGTCAAGTACTAGAGATGTTCACTTATGTCTGGGTCTTTCCTTGGCGAGTGGCTTTAGCAGTCATTTTGACCATTATTATTATGATTTTCATCGCCAACAAGCTTTATAAAAATATCGTTGTCAAAGAAACTAATCTTGAGGAAGAATTGAAAAAAGAACACGATGAAATTGAGAAATTAAAGCAGATGCTCCGTAAGAAAGATTAATAGTTATCACTGTCATTCCCGCGGAGGCGGGAATCCAGTCGATAATTAGTCTGGATCCCCTTCTTCAAGGGGATGACAAACAGGTTCTGTAAAAAGCAATTTTAATATATACTTATTTAATGAAACGTTTCCTACTTACTCTATTACTCGTCCTACTCCCTCTCCAATTAGGTTTTCTTTATCTGAAAACCCCTTCGCAATCGCCAGGGACAGTTGCCGGTATTACTAACTCCGTCTCCATCGGCGAGTTTAAATTTAGTCTTGATGGTTATACTTCACCAAATGCCTTGGTAACTTTTGAAGGAATGGGTATCTTTGATACTACTACCGCTGATGATAAAGGCTATTTTCAATTTAACAACCGCTTCTCGCCTTTTTCCAAACGTGAGGCTTGCTTGAGCTCCAGAGATCAATTTGGACGGCTAAGCTCCCCTGTTTGTCTTCCACCTTTTCCTGTTAACTATAACATCAGTATCGGTCCGGTGATCATGCCACCGACCGTTTCTTTGGATAAAAAAGACTATTTTATGGGAGATCAAGTTATGTTGAGTGGTCAAGCGGTACCAAGTACAGATGTAAAACTTTCTGTGTTTGGAGATGACGGAAATAAATCCGAAGCACTAAATTACAAGTCACAAATATTAACAAGTGTCATTCCCGCGGAGGCGGGAATCCAGACTAAAATTTCCTGGATCCCCTTCTTCAAGGGGATGACAAGTTTATTTGGAGCTTGGAATTTAAAATTTAGGATTTCAGATTTTGCTTTAGTAAAGCCTGTCGAAGCTTCCACCTTTCCTCTCCTTGACATCAAGTCCGACTCGAAAGGCAACTTTTCCATCAACCTCCCCTCTTCAAGTCCGGAGAAATTCCGGCTGTTTGCCCAGACTGATTTTAAAAAATCAATTTCAGCAAATAGCGTCAAATTAAGTCTTGAGATCTTGCCGGTCTGGATGATCATCGTCAAATTTTTTCTGTTTTTGTTTTCTTTAATTAAACCGCGGTTACTGGAAATCCTCATCATTGCCGAAATAATATATATCGTCTATGTTATTAAAAGTCATTTTCAAACTAAAGAAATAGTTATATATCATAGCAATTTGCCAATGAGGAAATAATATTATAATGAAAATATGGACGATACGATTTCTCAACAACTATCAGCAAAGACCATGAGAGAGCTGGAACTTGCCAAAAAACCACAAAGTAATTCACGGGCGTGGACAGACCCTGAAGGATACAAGTATCTTGTGCCTTGGTCAAATGCAGTCCTTTTGCGATTTTTTATTAGAAGATTTACTGAATCTTTACCAAAATCTGAATACCGTAGAAAGTCCCAAGTTGATGATGCGGCCAGAAGTGTTGTTCGTAATATTGAGGAAGGATTTAAGAGGACGACTACAGGTGAGTATCTTCAATTTATAGGTTATAGTCAAGGAAGTCTGGAGGAAGTCAAAGGAGATATAAGGGAGTTAACTGAGGATAAGTTTCTTTCCTCCAAGCCAAAGTCAAGTCTGGAGGGAATCGGTATTAACCTTGGAGATTTTAACAAGGGGTTAAAGGAAGATAAAGGAAATCTAAAGGATATTAAAACCTCCTCTAATTTTCCTTTAATTTCCTCTAACCCTCCTTTAAATTCCTCTAAATCCCCTATTAAGGACTTTGCTTACCGCCCTTTGACAATCCTTTATCCTCCTTTAAATAATTTCCAAGTCTCTGATTTGACTTACGAAATCTTTATTGAGCTTGTCAATAAAACCGACTGGCTGCTTCGAAAGCTCGTCGAATCACTGGAGACTAAATTAAGAATTGATAAAATCAAAATCTAATTAAACACCAAGTGTGCTTTGCTCTTTAAGGCCGTATCATCAGCCTTTATCTCCAAGAAATACTCGGCCGGTTTGGTTGACGAGATATCAAAGTAGGCTTTTCCATAGTTATCCGTCAAGCCTTGAATCGTTTCAATATTTAACGACGGATCGGTCCCGATGAATATTTTTTTGCCCATTACCCCTAAACCTTGATTGTTTAAAATAAAAACCGTTAACCGGATTTTTTCTTGTCCATTAGCCCTGGCTTGGGAAGGGGTGCTGAAGATATAAGAGTTGTCAATCGAGAAACTGCCCCTACTTACATTGGCCCGACTAGTAAAAAACTTGACTTCATACAGCCCAAAAGCACCGATAAAACTAACTATAACTATCAGTAAAATAATAAAGAATAAGATCGATCTTTTCATTTACTTAATTTTAAGTCATTATAAAAATAAAGTCAATTATTTGTAAATTAAAGACAGTCTTATTAAAGACAGTCTTATTTAAGACTGTCTTTGTTTAAAAGACTGGATTCCCACCCCTGCTTGCGCAGCCAAGTTCGTGGGAATGACGTGAGGACTATAAGTAGTGTTTTCGTAACAGATCAGACACAACATATAGACGAAAGGCGGTAAAATAAGCTAAATTGAGGTTAATTGAAATTAGCAGTTGGAATTAGAGATTGATAAATTTGATAAATTGGTAGCTAAAACTGCTGTCATCCCCGTGAAGACGGGGATCCAGACTAAAATCACCATTCAAAAAAGTAATTATCGACTGGATTCCCTCCTTCGAGGGAATGACAAACCATAAAAATTATAAACATTAAATAACCAATGACCAAATTATTTTTATTTTTTTGTAAATTTGTAATTTATTATTCAATTGTTATTTGACATTTGATATTTGTCATTGTTTTTATTATAAGCTTAATGATATCTATTGATATATTAACGTTCTATAATATTTTCTGCGGAAATTGTATTAAATGCGATTAAATATGTGTGTTTAAGGGCGGGAAAACCCCGCCCCTACCCTATCATATA
>ERZ1292625.1814-Hain-H41-01um-R1-1814-length-22709-cov-6_pt1 | contig 22709 bp, 30 predicted proteins | sample MGYA00564400_ERZ1292625 | MGnify/ENA primary metagenome ERZ1292625 (study PRJEB36523, sample SAMEA6512639) | groundwater metagenome | collected 2019-01-08 | study: AquaDiva: Metagenomics assemblies of 32 groundwater samples | reverse complement strand
TCCCATTTGATATTTTGTTTATCCATCAAATTATAAACAGTGTTCAGATTAGCTTGGGCTTCATTCTTAACCTTATCTTGTTTGTTTTCAGCTCTTTCTTCAAGATTTAAGACCAAATTTAGAAGTCCCAAGTTCTTGTTATATTGCTGGTTGTAGTAGTTAGTTGAATTTGTAAAATCCTGATTCGTAAAATTCATCACCATCTCCAAGGTGTTGAGCTTGTTGTTTAATTGATTGGCTATGGTGTCTTTTTCAACAAGTAAATCTCGGCGCTGGCGATTATAGCCAACTTGGGCCTCTGAAAGATTGCGGGATATTTCCCGGGTAGAAATAAGTTTGCCCTCCTCACCTTCTTGTTGGGACATCCAAGTAGCGTCAAGTTGCTTTACTCTGGCATCAATGCCAGCTAAATCGGTTTCGAGCTTATCAATACCCAACTCTGTTTTCTTAGAAGCAAACAAGGCCGTCATGCTTTGAGGTTTTTCAGGAGCTGGAGCATTAAATACTCCCTCTATAGTGCTTAACAATTTATCTGTTAAGTCCTTTGACTTTGAAGTGTCTACCTTTCCAAAACTGTTCAAGATAGTATTTAGAGCGCTATTTTGCTCATCATTGGCTTCAGTATTTATGTCATCTATTACATCTTGATTATTTTCTGTCCCGCTTGTTCCATCTTTTTTGACAACAGGCGGAGTATATCCCATAGCTTTCATGTTCTCTTCTGGGGAAGGAGTAAGATTGATAGGAGTAGTAGCAGGTGGAACAGGCGCGGGAGTAAATTTGCTTTGAAACCCAGCCGGGGCTTTACCCTCGGGAAGATTAAAGATATTTATTCCTTTCAACCTTGGGTCGCTCGGGTTTTGGATATGTTCTGTTCCTGAAAATACATCATAAATAGGTTTTCCGTCAGGACCAGTAGATCCAGTTGCGACCCTTGTTAAATTAGAAGTTGGGGTCGGAGTAGGCGCCGGTGGCGTATAAGGAGTAGCCAAAGGCGCTATGCCAGTTCCTATCTGATCTTCGGTATAACCTTGTTTAAGCAATTCAGCAGCTCCGGCCGAACCTTTGGGGACATGTTTAGCAAGTTCTAATTGTTGTGATGTGAATGTTGCCATGTTTATAATTTATTAATTTAGGTGCGAACCTATGTCCAACTGATTGTTCTGGTGGTAGTATCATCTCGAAATTTCAAATTTGTTCCATCAAACCAGAAATCTCCATCAACTGGCGAAGCAGGGGCGGATCCAGCAAACCATCTCATATGTGCGACATTGGCTGCTGGAGCTATGTAAATACCTACTGTTCCTGCTGTTACTGGAATAACCTCTAATAATCCTATATCTGCTTCTGTTGCTGCTGTGCTTGTTCCAATAAAAACCGCTGTTTCGCTAACATCTTGCTGATAAATCCTTAATGCTGCTACTGTTGCTGTGCTATTTTGTCTAATTTCAAGAGGCACGCCAGTTCCACCTGCGTTAAAAATATCAACCAAATTTTTTGCAGAAGTTGAAGCCGAAGTTCTATCAACATATAAAACTGTTGAATCGGTGCTTGCTCCACTGACTTGATTAGCATCTTGTAAATGTATTAAATTAGTTCCCCTTGCTCCTGTTGCTGCATAATCAATATCAATTGCTGCTGCTGCTGATCCTTGATGGGTTATGTCTATTTCGGAGTTTCCATTGGATATGGTCATAAAAATGGCATCTGCAGAGGTATAAAATTGCAGAGTGCTTGCATTTAAATTCATTCTCGATCCAGAAGTGCCTGTATTTAATGTAACTCCAGTAATAACAGCATTGCTTCCAATGGAAATTCCAGTAGCAGTAAGAGTTGTTGCACTAATAGTAAAACCACCTATTGTCCCCCCGGGAGCAGAAAGCGTTCCAGAGAACGTCCCTGTTGTAAAATCAACAGATCCGACTGAAGATATTTTAATTGTAGCGCCTGCATACGTTGCAGAACTTCCCCACCACATATTGCCAGATGAATCAACATGCCAAGCATCTGTCCCGATAGCTATTGTAGATCCCGAGATTGCTCCTCTGAACGTTCCCGATGTCGCTTCCAAGTTTCCTTCGGCTGTTAGTTGCCAACCAGCTCCTGAAGATCCGGTAACAAAATTATCTGATTGCAAAGCCCGGGTCGTAACATTCAAACCCAACCGGCCCATCAAGCCAGAAATTGAAGGATAACTGACATCAATGTCCTTGTTGGAAACTATCGGATTGTCGTTTATGAAAACACTCATTTTTCTTTTGACTTAATTACAGTTATTTTTTTACCGTCTAAAACTAAATCTATTTTGCCTGTTTTCTGGACTTGGTTATAAATATGGGTTACGGCTTGATTAAATCCTGCTTGCTGATGCTGGAGATATTTTTTGTTCAGAAAATTCTTGATTAAAATTTTACCGATTTCAAAGACACCGAATACTCCGATCATTATTAAGCTTATATAAAATAGGTTCATAATTCTTGATTTGCATCTTCATAGCCCAAAGATTCAATCTGGGGGCTGCTGTTAGATGAAACTGTTAATGTGATTTTTAATTGAAGCGCCGCAACATTATCAACACTTAATTCAACATATTTTTGTAGTAATACGGCATCAGTAATCTCTGTGGTTATGTCAACATAACTGCCGTGATCTTTTTTATATTGAAAGCCAATATCTGTGCTGGCCGGTAAAGACGAATAGTTAGCGTAAATCTTAGTTATGGTATTTAGAAGATGTCTTGTTTGGGCTGGAGTTAAAACCATAGTTTCAAGATAGGCACTCGCGTATTTTGCGCTCCAATCCAGCTTATCTACGCCATAAGTTGATCCGTCCTGCCATGCAACGAACAAATCAGCGCCTACGGCCAATATAGCCCCAATAGAGAGGGTCTGGAGGGTGGAGGAGTTAGATATAGGAAAAGAAAGGTCTAAAACCTTAGGATAGTCCTTAGAATATGAACCAAACCTATATACCCCCTGCAAAGCTGGGTTCCCTGAACCATTAGAAAACCCAAATACCGGCATAGTCAAATGAGTGGCAACTGAACCCGGAAAAACCTCGCCATAAGAAGTCGGCGACCATGTTCCCGGTATTCTCTTGAAAGGAACTAACTGCGAACCGTCATAAAAGTAAATTTTACCGAATTGACCGCATTGAGCATATACGAAGTTGTCGTCACGGATAAAACAGTTAACTCCGTTTTCATCAATCGGATCAGATGTTTGCCAACTTGTTGAAACAGTGTCCCACCTTATTACTTCAGCTTTGTTTACATTGGCGTGTATGAATGCGCCGATAAGAATATCAATATCAAAGTCAATTAAGTCCTTAATCCGATGAGGGGTCTTAATGTCTAAAGCGTCGGCCTTAAAAACAAAAGCCGAAGTCACTCTTGAAACATAATATCCATCTCCGATAAACAAACTGGTATTTTGAATAACCATCGGGTGAAACTCTGAATCGGTTACAGTAAAGGTTGCCGTATCTTCGGTTGCGTTAGTCGTCCAATAAGCAGCCGTATCCATTGTTGAACCTATCGCTATGTAATGTAATCGAGATTCAGTGGCCCAGTATAATCTTCCATTAAATTCTTTGGCTCCGAGGCATCCAGCGCCTCCAGCAGCAGGAGTGGTGGTCCAAACTAATGTCCATACTCCGGCCGTAGTTCTTGACCAAATCTTCCCGTCAGTATAGCTAAACCAAATTGTCATGCCGTTTGAAATGGCAACCGCAACTCGGCATAAAGCCGTAACAGTTGACGCACTATCTTTGGCGAGTTTTTGATTAGCCTGTAAGATTCCCGGCACGCTCACGCCATCGATTCCTACGGACACGGCAAAACTATCTTCCAAGCCGGAAAATTTTGAATCTGATAATCCACGCCAATTTCCTCTCCAAATTAAAGGCATTATTTTGGTTTTATTTCTATGTCGGAAAATTGCGACGAACCGAATCCGGTATTTCGGCCTTTTAAGTTATTAGTAATAAACTCCGCCTGTTCAGTCGTCAAACAAATTTCTTTTTCATTATCAACAAATACAAAATCACATTCTGGACGACCCAATTCACTTCCCGCAAACAAACTCCCACCCATTGCAACGGCAATCGCCCCGTTCTTTAATTTTTGTGATAAGTTAGTCAACTTTCTTTTTGAACTTCACTGCGACTTTTCGACTCACTCCATAAACAACCATTGAACTGGAAACCACCAAACCTATTGCCTGCACTACTCCGACCAGCGCGGCTCCGACATCATTAAGTTCATCCGCCGACAAATCAACTCCGAAGTATTTTGCCAACAAAATTGCAACCGGGACTATTGCTATAAACAATCCTTTTATGGTCATTGCCAACTTGCCAGTTCCTGCCGATGATAAATACCATTTATTATCTGCCATTTTATTTTTGCCGTTGTCCTTCGCTTTTGGCTCGGGATCGCGACGATAATACAATTTCTCTAAGGTGCGACCAATCTGTTCAAAATCATCACTAAACTCATTTGGAGATTTGTGAACACTTTCTGCATACTCCATTCCCAACAGATACAAGAATCCATGTAATAATTCGTGTTCTAAGACAGTGGCCGCTTTATACGGGCCATCACCATCAGGATCTTCGTAAGACATGTTAATCAAGAATCCTAAGTCTTTATAATGTGGATTCATCTGGCCCAGCGATTCTCTGAATTTTCCCTTCTTATAAATCGCCGCTACGCCTTGAAATGTTTTAAGGTCAAAATTATCTTTACAGATTTTTTCTACCGCGACATTGTCCCAAACAGGCAACTTATGATAGGAAACATACGGCACCAAAGACATCAATTTGCTATCTTGCCAGATCCCTCTTTGTGTTTCCATAATTAAGTTTTTAACATCAACTTGTTCAAGTTCGTCATCCGCGATAACAAGGAGAGAGAAAGCATTGTCTTGTCTGACATCGCTTTTAATTTTAATACCATCAACCGGAGCATCAGAAGTGTATTGATTATCTAATGTTGGATAACCGGCAAAATACTTTTCGGGGTCAATTCTTACGCTGTCAACAAATATCTGAACATGACAATGTGGAAAATCTGTCACCTTGCCAGTATTGCCGGTTATAGCGATTAATTCGCCTTCCTTGCATGGCCCGGAAGTTTTTAAATACTTACTAAGATGAGCAAATTCCAGCTTATCACCATTAGGTCTAATAATCCTCAACCAGTTTCCGCCTTGATTACCCCACCAAATATCTATTATACCATCGCAAGGAGCATATAATTTAACATACTTGGCTTCATAATCCGTGGCAATACCAAGTCCGGCCTTAATGTGAGCTTCGGCTCCTCTTATTAACTTCTTAATTTTTAGTGGAAATATCATATTATTTTCTTATAAAACTTATCTCGCCTCGCTGTATCAAATTTTTTATCCACTCTACATCTGTTTTAATTTGTGCCACATCTTCTTTGGTTTCACTTCCTGAATCTCTTACTGACTTAATTTCTGTCCAAAATACTCCCATAACGATTATCAAAATCGTTAAAAGAATACTCATCACGCTCCATTTTACATATGTATTTCCATTGGTCATACAATTATTGCCTCTTCAGCTTTTAAGGGTCTTTGCGATTCTTGAATTATTGGTCGTCTTGGTTTTGGAGTCGGGGTTCCTCCACCTCCCTGGGTTCCTAAATTAACATTAAGAACACCCATTGATTCCACTGCATTTCCACTACCTATCGCCCAAGACATATTTACCGAAGCAGCTCCAGGAGCAGTTGACATTGAAAGATTAAATTGGGTAGCACCACTTACCCTTCCGGTATTATCTCCATTAGCATTCCAAGCAGTAGTAGTTCCTGAACATAATACATCAATAACCATATCACCAGTTGACCCAGACGTTACTGTTTGGGAATCAGATGTTCTTGTAGCAGTTGTTCCATTAGTTAATCCATCATAAGTTCCATTAGAACCAGTTACAGTAATAGCTCCTCCCCGTGAATTGTCGGCTGTTTTTTTAGTTATTACAACATTGTTATCACCACTCGTAGGACTTGCAAGAGTATACAAAACACATTGTGCGCCACTACCACCATAATTAAGTCTTTCTGTTAGACTTACACCGGCATAAGTTATTCCTGTTGTTCCATCGACACCTAAATCAGCTACATGACCAACTACTAAAAATGTGTCTGAACCAGTAGTGATATGGCTCCAAGTAATGGAACTTGTAGCACTTCCAGCTGTGCTTGCATTATCATATGCAACTGCCGCTTTAGCGTTATTTGTTGAAAAAAGAAAACCAAGCAGGGATAGTAAACAAACTACTTGTAATAGATTTTTACTTTTCATTGTTTTTGTAATTGACCATTTTTTATTATAAAAAGTATTGGGTCAGGTAAAATAGTTAATCCATTAGTTTCATCAACTGTATATATTTTTCTATCAAGCCTTAACCGTTTTTCTCCATTTTTAACACCAATATAAACATAATCATTATCAATAATATATTCACCCTCCATTGGGCCATTTACACTTGCTCCTGACCATTGCCAAGTATATCCATTAGGAATGAATGGTTTTCTCGCACCGGGGCCAGCTCCAAGCCAATGATATGTTTCACAATCTAATAAAATAAGGATTTCTTCGCTGGTTGCATTTGATTTTATGTTGGTATAGCAATACTCAACATCTTTCACAATTTTTCTTAATGTTCCATTGTTTGCAAGTTGAAAATTGTTTTCTGGCGGCGGAAATCCTACAACTTGTGCAATCACAACTCCGCTAACAAATAAAGCAGTTAGCCATTTCCAACTTCTTTTTAATTTATCTTTAATCCAATTCATGTTTAATGATTATATCTTCCGCAATACTTAATTGAAAACTTCTCTAATGTTGCAGAAGCCGAAGAAATAACCACATTAAGTATCTGTCCATCTAAAATCGTTGTATTGGTAAGGTCGGTATATTTAATTTGAGCCGAAGCCGAGGCGTTCCTGTCGGTAGGGAATACTTTCGTTGCTGTTGAAGTTCCAGTTCTTATGTTAGCCGGAGTTCCATAATAAAGATTCCATCCAGCCGAATTTGAACCAGAGGCGTTTACTAAATACACTTCGGACAGAGTGAATGGGTCATCAAATCCTCCGACTTCCATCCACTTGTTATTGGCAGCTGTCGGAGATTCAACAAAGGCAACTACACATTTTTTAGGTCTTTCAACTATTTGATTTGTGCCATTATACCAATCCAATGAACTTGAACCTGTGTGCATGGCAATTAAACCAGCGGCGTTTATTGTCGGATTGGCCGCAGAAACTATCTTAAACAATGTTGCCCCGCTAAAGTCCACAGTGCCAGTTGAAGTAAGACCTGTAAGTCCCGAAAATACTCCAGCAGAAGATATGTCCCAATTATTAGAGTCAAAGACAATGTTGTCGCCGTTATCACCAAAGGTCAGCGTGCTTGTTGTTGTTTGAGTTCCTGAAATTGAGTTTGCCCCGATGGTTCCGCCTATAAGAGAAATAGTATCGGGAATATCTCCATCAACAAGAGTTCCACATGAAAATCCTCCGCCAAGTGCAAACCTAAGAACTTTAGTCAGAGCAAAACAATCAGATAATCCACCTCCGGAGTATTTGTTGGCGACAAGACCTTTAGAGATGTTTAGCGAACCTGTCATTGATTGGGAACCAGTATTAGAGAATGAATATGCTTGTGTGAGAGTAGAATCAAGAGTTAAATCGTTGGTGGTTAGGGTGAGGTCAGTCCCGGCGGTCAAATTAGTATCATCTGAAACATCTAACTTGGCTCTGGTTATCGTCTGTCCTGAAATGGTTATGTAGTCGGGAGTTCCGGCAAGAGTTACATCTCCGGTATTCGTGCCTGAAAGATTGGTTATAGTTAGGGTATCTGGTATATCGGCGTCAGCCCAAGCCCGACAGGTAAAGGTATTCGTTGCCGTTGACCACTGAAGCCCTTCTGCATTGTCATTACAATCTATCGCGCCGAAAGCACTGCCCTGAAAGAATGAAGCAGAGGCATAACCTATGACTTCAAAATTAGCAGATATAGAAGCCGAACCAGTAAAATTAGTGAGAGCAGAATTTGGGGCAATGGTTATTCCTCCAGTTATTGAAGTAAACGAGTTACCATTTAAGTCCAAATTGTCCACTGTGAATTGTGTAAACCCAGAACCGACACCAGCTCCAGTTATGTCCCAAGTGTTAGAATCAAAGACGATATTGTCTCCATTATCCCCGAAAGTTAGAGTTCCAGTAGTTGTTTGAAGCCCTGAAATACTATTTGCTCCGATAGTTCCGCCGATTATAGAGATGGCATCATTGACATAAGTATCCGTTACCGCAGTTCCCTGCCAAAGACCGGCATTTACCGTTCCGGCGGATGTTATTCTAAAAAGATTATCTCCTGTTGGATTAGCTATCTTAAATCCTCTTGTAAATGAAGCAGAACCTATATTAGCAAAATTAGTTCCTCCAAAGTCCCAATTAAATGAAGCGGAAGTAGTCGTAATATTTGTATCTAATACAAGCGGATTTTGAAATTCATCAAAGTTGAGGGAGTTAGAAGACGCACCAGTTGCCGGCGTGCCACAGGTCAAAGTATCTCCAACAGTAGAAACAAACTGACCGGCGCTACATCCTGTCGGATAAGTAGTTAAATCAGTCCAAGTTACTATTCCGCCATCTATGGTTAGAGTATTTATCACTTCATTATCAGCCCAAGGGTTAGCAGTATTTACCCAATTGCCGGTCAAGGTTTGATCCAATGAACGAGAAGCGTAGTTTAAGAACCTTATAATCCAATGAAGTAATAACTGCTGAATTATTAACACCTATTTTTGCTTCTATAGCATCAGCCCAGTCACTTTCGATAATATCTCCGTCATCCCAGTCGTTTAGCGTGGTTGGAAAAGTGTTAGCGGCATAAACAATAGTGAAGATAACAAAGACCGCTATTATAATCGTTAAAATTTTTATAAGATTTTTTTTCATAATTAGTTAGTAGGTAAGACCTCTTTACTTTGCGAATTAGCCGGCAACACTTCTTTGGTTTGCTCGTAACCAGTAGCCTCGCCAAATCTGGCATAGCCAAATGCTCTCCGGTCAAAACCACCTTTAAGTGTGCCGACTGTCGGTCGAGCTTCCTTGGTTTGCGAGTTCGTGTTCAATTCTTCTTTGGTTTGGGCCATAATATTTTATTTATACATCCCAGCCGTCGTTCCATAAATCTTGACCAGAAGGTAGCAATCCTATGTATTCCGCACTATTATCAATATGCGACACTGCATCTAAGGCAAGTTGCAAATCTATATCATAATTTCTTTCTAAAGCATTTAATGGAAGCGGTTTTGGTTTATTGGATTTATACTCGATACTCACTCTCCGAGCTAATAATTCATGAAACTGTCTGGGTATTCCGAAAGTTGTTGTTGAAGGATCTACTCCCAAATCAGTCGAACCAGTCATGTTTGCCAAGTCAGCTGGGAAAGCGTGATACCATATTCTGCCGCCATTGGTTACGGCAATTATGGTTCCCGATAGGATAAATAATGCTCTTCTGCGAATTGTATGAGCAAACTCGCCGATACTATTGCCATAATTCTTGACAATTTCACTTTCTGTTTCTGAACCGGAATAATCTTTTATATAAGTTGAAGGAAATCTCGAATCAGTTGAAACAAATTTAACTTCAAATTTATGAAGCCGATTAAGCATATCGTCCGGGAAAGCGTATTCGCGAGAAGTAGAACTGGCAACTAAACTGAAAGTTGACGGAACTAAGAACATTCCGTTGTTTCTTTCTACAATTTTTGAGGCGATTTCGTCTTTGAAAATATTTACATAAACTAACATATCCGCGTTGCTGAACGTGGTGCTATTTGTTGTTGTCTTTAAACGAATTAATGTAGCAAGTTGTGTTCCAGTCATTGGTATTTACTTATTTACTGCGACTATTCACTTGCCATAAGGTATGCAGAGTATGATCCGTCAGTCGTAATGGTTGCCGATACTCTGATTGCCCTCAATGATAGACCTTCGTCAACCCACATCAACACGTTGGAATTGGCCGATAGCGTCTTTGAAAGAACGCGGGCAAGAGTCTGGGAATTGGAATTGGCCAAGTTATCTATCAAGGCCAAGTAAGACCAGTCCGCGCCATTCGTAGTTCCTTGAACTTTGAATACGGCGCTACCGCTTACGATATTGGCGGCCTTAAACTGCAAACCCAATCTCCTAAGACCAGCAACTCCAGATGTGCCAAGCGTCTGTGTCTGTGAAATCCTGTCCATCAGTGTTATAAATTTATATTGTGACATTTTATTAAATTATTTTTTTGCGACTTCTCAATGCCCAGATAACAATAGGCGAACTGCATAAATCGCAAGCAACCTATCGTGTCATTGTCTGTTCGACCTTTTCGGGATAAGTATTTGGTTTATCAGGGACCAATCTGAATGCCGGAGATTCTACTGGCGTCCACCTTGCAACTCTTTCTTCTAAAGTCATACCAAACCAATGATAACCCATCCAATGCCTGACCTGATAACGATCTATTTCATCAAGTTGTAATTTGGCAAAATCGACAGGACCCAATGCTTTTCTAAACGGCTTTCTTATAACAAAGAATCCGTATTTTAATATCCTTGCGAATCTGTCAAATTTATCAACCAAGCCCGGCCTTGAAGGGTCTCTAAAGGCAAGTATCTTTACTAATCTTTGAACCTCGCCGACAGGATCAGCCAATAACTTTTCTTTTGTGGTCTCGCTTAACAGGTCTTCAATTCTCAATCTGTAGGCCATGTCGTATTCAAGCATGGTGATAAAGATTAAAGACATTTTGGCGGCTTTCAACTTATCTACTCCCAGCTCAACAAGAAAGGTCATAATCGGTTGGCCTAATTCCCTGCAAATATCGGTATTGAATTGCGGATGGAGAAAATGGTCCTTCAGAATATCATGTGAAATACTGACATAGGCGTCTATAAATCTTTCAAGTATTTTGCCTTTCCATTTTTTAGGCAGAAGACCAAATACTATAAAAAACGGAATCATGTCCTTACTTGCTAATACCAGTAAAAAGTTTATAAAGATCCGTTTCGGATAATAGCAATCTTTTAACGCTTCAGGATATACGTGTCCCTTGCGTGGATGTTCCCTCCCCAAATGCCAGACATATTGACCTCCAGTTTCAGGATAAGTAACTCCACCAAATCCTTTACTTTCATCAAGATGGGGTATCATTTCGTTTTGACTGGCTGGAATAGCCATAGCATCTGTCTGTTGATTGTGCTGTCCAGCGGCTTCCTTTCTGTATAGAAACACCTCATTGGGCGGATAAGATAATGTAAATTTTTTACCGCTTTCGTCTCTGATAATTCCTTGTGACATAGTTAGTTTAATTAACCCCGAAGGGTCTGATTTTTACTTATGAAGAAAAACCAGAAAAAAGAATTAGGAAACAGATTACTCTGAATCCACTGCTGGAATAAGGGCTCCTTGGGCCGTATTTCCTGTTTCTTCCGATACATAGACTTGGCTCAATCTGTAATCACCAGAGAACACAGCATTAGTGGCCAAAGTCGTATGCGTTCCTGCAAAGAACGAATTTACAACTGTGCCTTCTCCGCCTGTTGCGTCTAACGTAACCGCTGGTTTGGCAGAACCGCCGACGGCAATCCTCCAATCAGAGATATTAGCGTCTTTGATTCTGGCTCCGGAGTCATCTATAACACCGGCAGTTGCAACAGAACCTCTTGCGTAGAATCCTGCCGATGTAAATCTGGAAGTCGGCTGTTCAAATCTCAAAAAGGTTTTAACTGGAGCAGCACCGGAAGATGTCAATCTGATGTTATTAAGCACCAAATCATCAGAACCTTTGCCAACCGTAATACAATCAACAAAGTTCAAAGCCGCGCCAGAACCGATGCCTACAATATTTTGAACCTTACAACCGGCTCCCTTGATTCTAATCATCGACAAAGCTTCATCGGTTGAAGGAGCTGCGAACCTGACATTATCAAGTTCTACTCCAGCGGCATCAAGCGAAATTCCGTGAGTAGCGTTCTGAACCGTAAAGACCGGAACTTTTGTCCCAGAACCTTCTCCGACCCATCTAACACCCGCTACTGCAAGACAAAACGGACTTGCAAGAGTAAGAACATATCCTTCTGTAATACGAACTTCATCTCCTCGATCAGCCACTACCGCACCTGCCGCGCCAGACATAGTTTCGTGAACAGCCGCAACGTTATCATCATAAGGCGGATGTTCTTTTACGAACTGTCCGAAGCCGGTAGCAGTAGCTAACTTGACCCAGAATACTCTCCCGCCGTTTTTAGAACGACGAGCATCAAACTCGGGATTCATCAATTCCTTTCGGACTTCCCTTGCTATTGCTTCTCTAAATGCACTCATTTTGGTTTTTCATCTGGCAAGAAGTGGATAGCACACGGCCAGATGGAATTATGTGGCTTTGCGACGAGCCACTTGCTATCTATTTTGGCTAGCCAACGGCCTGCCACGATAACTGTTCGCTGGTTACGTTTAAATCAGTATCTAAACCAACCGTGAATCCGTAAGATAACGGAGTAATGCCAAGAGTGGTGAGTTCGGTTCTAGTTCCATTAGCAGCGGTCTTAATTCCAGCCGCATCTGCCATTCCTTCCATCCATTCAATCGTAACAAGACCGGAAGCATTATGATTTACAACTTTGACATAACGAGGTTTGAATCCGCAAGTAATGTCAAAGGCAGCCGCTGTGCCGGTATCAATATATCGGCCATGAGCAACATTATTTACTGATGCTGGAGCTTTAGATTGTGTTGATGTTACAGCCATCTGTTTTGGGCCTTGCGACTTTCGTTCCCTTTAGGGGACTTTCGACAGCAAGGTTATTAACGAACGTGGTAAGAGAAATGCGACTTTCTCACTATGACAGGGCTGTCTCGGTTGCTTTATTCCTACCAATTTGAAACGGGAGCAAAGCGGAAGCCTGTTGATTAAGAGATTCCCTAATCACTTCGGCGACATTGAACGGAACTTGCAGATAAACATTTTTCGGAAGATCAAGACGATAACCATTTAGGGTAACCGATAACTTGATTTTCGGATCTTCGGTTTCAGCTTTAGGAATGAAGATACTAACTTTCTCTTGCGATAATAGGTGTTTCTTCATTGATTCAGCTTTACTTCCGGGATCAGGATTCGTTAACGGTCCACCAACTGTTGGCTGATTATTCACACTTTTATATTGATATTGGCGTAAATAATCAGGATCAACCGGAACCGATGGAACCGAAGGCTCTACAGACATTTCAAGTTTCGGTTCATCTTGTGGAACAAGTTTTACAGGTTCTGGTTCAGGAACAACTGGAGCCGGTTCTAATTTCGGCTCAACTTTCGATGCTTTAACTTTTTTTACTTTAGGCATGATAATTAACAATTAATTTATACAGGTGCGAACTTATGGAGCCAGTGAGATCTTTATGGGACTATCTTTAGCTCCGGGGTCATTAGCTGGATACTGCGTGACGAATTATACCGCCAAAATTCTCATTAAGAATCTTAGCAACAAACGACGCTTTCCAACCGGAAGTTGAACGCTGATCCAATGGATCGGCAGTTCCGGCAGAACCTAACGGCTTGACTATGTTTCTCATAGCTTCGCCGGAGACTCTTGAAATTCCGTAAAAATCAGATCCAAGAATAAGTGTGTAATGAACAGTAACAGTTGAAGATGAAGTCTTTGCGTTTGTGGTCATTACAAATCTGACATCATCTAAGTTACCGACTTCGCCTTCCATTACATCAGACTTATTGGCATATTCCTCAACTGGAATCCAGCCGGCCTCATCTTTAAGGTCAAAAAGGGTTGAGTGAGAAATAATACCGACATATGCAGCATTAACGGGAGCAGTATTGAAACCAGTTGATGGATTAACCATTCTGGTTATCTTACGGGCATTATTGCCTTGCAAGGTTCTAACCATTTCCTTGATTTCATCCCTGTTCAATTTCATCGAAGCGGTAATTGTGGCATTAGTCGTTGCAGATGAAGCGTATTGAATAGTCGTTCCGGCGCTTATTACGTCTCGGCAAAGTTGATCAAGGGTGTTACCGGCTTGCTGTCCCAAAAGATCAGCTGTCTCGGTCAATAAAGGATCAAGTGTGGTGTATTGCAAGAAATCGGTAAGGGTAACAAAATCACCGTATTGCAACGGGGCTGCCGTTACGTCAGTTACTGCCAACTGCGAACCAGAAGGCGTAGTTCCTTCGGTTAATGCAGTTGTGGCCGCAGACAATAGGGTATATCTTCGAAATTTAATCGTCTGGGAACTGTTTCTGGGAAGGTCGCGAACCTGTCCCCATCTGGTGTGAACCAAAAGAGGTCGGGCTGCCTTTAACATGGAGCGGTCGTAAAAATTATTTATTGCCGCCGATACCTGTGTAACTGTTGTATCCGCCAAGGTAGTATGCTATGACGTAATTGATAATTATTAACAGTTTAATAACCGTTAATAAACTCTCAAAGAACATCTCGCCATTTAACTATAGCTTGAAAGAAGATTGCGACATGCTTCTTTCAACTACTTATTTCAGAAACTTTCCTTGTCTAACATTTTGTTGTAAATCTTCAAATTCTTTTTCGTCCATATCGGTTACATCCGGTATGTCTCCCGTCATACTTTCTTTAGGTCTGCGAGATGAACCGGCACCTTTCATGTGTCCGGCTTCTCGATCCGCAACAGTCTTTTTCTTGACTGTTCCGGCTAATGCTTTATCAAACGCAAGATGGTGATAAATGACCGAGGGCGGAACACCTTTATAAGAAGGATGCTTCATATACGCCCTTATCTGCTTAACCATAGCTTCCGCTTCTGGCTCTGCCTCAAACAACTCCCTTAATTCGCCTTCATCAGCTTGGTTAGCCAACGACTCGATTATGGGAGCAACGGCTTTTTTCACTTCGCGAGCCACTGTATTTGCGGCTTCGGGAGTTATCTCGTCCTCCTCGTCAACCACAGGTTCATCGTCCTCGTTCTCTTGCTTGGAACGAAGTTTATCGATGGTTTGTTTCTGCCGGGCAATAATGTGCTGTTGCACACTCTTGCGGACAGGAACAACCGGCTCATCTGGTTCATCTGGCACTACTGGTTCATCTGGTTCATCACTTTTTATTTTAGACAACTGTGATTTGTTGTCCTCGTCTGGGTTTTTGACAATGGGTTTACCATCGTCATCAAACTCCTCGACGGTTATTGGGTCTGCCATAATGTTGCGATTCACGAAAATTTTGAAATGGCGATAACAAAACTTTCGGGCATCAATTAATAAGTCCTGATCAGGACTCGGTTCAGGGGAAGATATACTTTGGTTTAATGCTTGTTTGGTCGAGAAACAGCTTAATTTTGTGTGTGTATATTCCGCTGAACTGAATCCTGATTACTGATACGGATCATAATTCCTATCCTCGTTATCTGGATTCTGCAACCATCCGATTATCGTATTCGGATAATCGGTTAATTTGTCAAGATACTCCAGTTTCGATAATATCAATTCATTTTCTAATTTATATTGTTCTGCCGGAAGATTTTTTAGGTCTTGGCTTCTTTGTTCTTGTCTTAAATGTTCTTTACTCTCCCTTATGAACTGGACGATAATCTGCCAGAACTCGCTAAGTTGTCCCTGTTTTAATATTTCTTGTTGTGATTGGGAGTCGTTCATTGTGTTGGTCTTGCTCCGGGTGGCATTTGCTGTCTCCCGGCCGGCATCATAGACTGTCCCGGATTCATGGGCATTTCAGATGGAAACAGATCTGGTCGGTCTCTTTTTACAATCATTAATTTTCTGTGCGCTCTCATGTGAGCCAAACTATAAGCATTTTGATTTGCCTTAGCATGAATTTGTAAATGTATCTTATGATCATCTGTGACACTTATCTTTGGCAGCTTCTCGGCATTGAGTAATACATTTTCATCTTCGGCTTGTAATTCATCAACCATTGGCGGAAACATTAAATCAAGTTCTTCTTTGGTTAATCCTCTTAATTTACCCATTCGACGCTGAATGTATCTACGGTTGTTTTCGGGATCGGATAAGGCAACAATCGCAAACGAGTCAAATGATTGCTGTTCTCTAATTCTCTTGGCTTCGGAGATAACTTTTGATTCAACTCGAACATCAGGGTCAACAGTGGCAATAATGTTATCCCGTTTTAATGGTCGCCAAATTGGAGCCAATGCACCCTGAATCCTTACAATCTTTTCGTCAATATCATTTTTGAAATGAATTTTATATTGCCTATACCATTGTTTCCAAAAGTCTGCTTCTGACCAACCAAATATCTTAGCGCTCATTGAATATCTGGTATCAACTTTTGAAGATACGAGATTCAATTCACCGAGAGTTCTTTCCTGTTTGGGATTTACGCCTTGCTGGATTTCAGGGGTTGCGGTGGCTCTTTGGGCGGCTTGGTCAAGAACATCCATTATCAAATTAACGTATTGATGGGCGGTTGATTTCTGCACCGGAGCCAAAACATTATCAATTCTGCCATCCACGCCAACAAACTTGTTTATTCTGAAGTTTAGGTCGTTCTTATTCTTAATCTTGGTCTGATCAAACAAGTAAGTCGGAGTAACATCGGCCTTAGCTGACACTAATCCTATGTTTAACAAAATAGCTCTTGCTCGTTGTTTGTCTTCTGTTAAATCAGGAACTGATACGCCATCCCAATCGTGAGCCATAGGATATAAAGACCTATCAGTTATCGGCCATCGGTCTTGATCTTTTAGTTTAAGGTAACGAACCACAAGGTTTCTGTTATTACCGAGAGTAACCAAATACTTTACGCCCTTGATATGAGTAATCCAATTAAGCAATCGGAACTCATAGTTATCATACTTGCCAAGTGTTTCCTCATTCTGTGGAAAATGTTGATTGCCTTGGGCATCTCTGCGGGCTTGTCTGGCCTCATCAGTCATATCTCTGGTCTCCTTATCCTTATTCAAAAGTCCCAGATTGAAATAGCCGGGTAAACCTTTCAGTTCATAGTAACTCGCGCCGACTTCCCAACCACCAAATCTCATGGAACCTTTACCTTGCATATCTCCATTAACAGAAGAAGCCCGGGGATCTCTTATAAAAACAGTAGGATCAAGAACTTCTGCTAACGGGGCCATCACTCCTTCTCGTCTGTCAAAGCCCATCTGCAACATCAGTCCTCGGCCAAAGAAACAAGTGTCCCAATCCCAATCATAGTCAAGTTTGGCCTTCTGCATTACATCGTAGTCAAAATTGGTCAAGGCATTTAAGTTTTCCTCAACATCTTCATCGCCTTCACCACCTCTACCTTCCCAGGTAGCCATCAGCCGGTCGTCGTATAAAGAAGCTATTATCGTATTAAAAACAGTAAACATCAGAGGATCTCCAACAGTAGTCGAATCTCTGCGTTGATTATTATAAAGTTTCAGCCGGGCAAGTTGAACCTTGCGCTTGGCTTCGTTATATGGAAATGCAACCAGATATTCCTTGTCAATCTGACTAATGAGTTTTTTCTGATCAGACGCACTCAAAACCTTTGTGGAGATTTCATCATCTTCAATAACCTCGTATTCGCTGTCTTGATAGATTGTTTTAGGTTTTTCTGCCATTTGATTTTAGTTTAGGCGTAATTTATGAATCCATGTTTCGGCCGCTCTCCATCGACCATTGGGACAATCTCTTTGTGGGTAAGGCACTCATAATACATATCATCTTTGCCTTCTGTGGCTTGCCAGACGCAATCATTCGACTTTTTCACTTGCTTGGCTATCTTTTCAGCTTCCTTGCGTTTCTCCCAAACCTTTTTAGGATCATTCAGTTCATCAAGGGTCTTCATGGCACCGGACAAGGCTATCTTCTCACCTTCTTCCAACTGCTCTTTGCTGAAAGGAACTTCTATCGTTCCTAATCTCCATGCCAATCTTGTGAACCAATTAGGGACTAAAGTAATTCGGTCTTGGTATATTTCGTTGCCGTGAGGAATCAGATACATGAATACATACTCAAACTGCATGATGTAAATCCAAGTGTTCAGATATTTCATTTTTCTAAGGCAGACAATTTTCATAATTAGTGTTTGGCTAATTGTTGACCTTGATAATCTCCGAACTCTTTGTCCGACATTTCGTTAATTGTTTTCTCTTTCAAGTGCTTGTAGGCCGTTACTTCAAGGCTTCCGTGCATACCGTGATCGTCCTCACTCATTGACTTCATTTCAACCTCAACAACCATTTTATACTTCTCTCCGACTTTCCAATCGGCTATCTCGGACATCTGCATATCATCAACATAAAACATGGGGCCTGACATTGATGGCATATCCATTCCTTCCATTACCGGCTTTTTGATTTTTTTAAGTTTAATGTTCATATTTTTGTTATTTAGAATACGGATCGAAGTCCTCTAATCCGCCTGTGCCGCCATCTATCCCATAACCACTTGGTAATGCTGATGGTCTGCGAAGCGCATACGGAATAAATAATGGTTCTGTTAATAATAATCGGTGCAAATTCTCTACTTGATGGTCATTTACGTCTCTGGGTTGTCCTTTAGGCTTCTTTTCGTCAGCGCTACGGCCTCTCCAGTCGCTCCAGACGTATTCTTCAAGCTGTTTGATGGTAATCTTCAAACTATCGAAGATAAACAGTTCTGGGGGCTGTATGAACTTGCCTTGACTCAACTGATAATCAAGCGCGGTGTCAGTTCTTTTAATACCGGCAATTAGGTCTTTGCTTCCCCTAACCCAGCTTTCGCCCATGTCATACAACTGTGAACCAATACTCTTTTCTTCTCGGTGCTGATCGTCATTATAGGCCGAAGGGTCTATGATTCTTGCTTCAATCCGGTAGTGCATACTGGCTTCAAATGCTTTCATTCGTTCGTATAACAATTTAACTGAACCATCTGACAATATCTCTCCTGTCAATATCTTCGTGCCTTTCTTGTTAACTGACAGATAAAGAACATGATCCGGAACTCTGGGGTGGGGATCTAATGCTTTGTAGGTCGTCCAGTCCTGCTCGTTGATTGCAAATGGTTTAACCACATGAATCTTCCGGCTGAACTTCTTATGAACCCGGCCTATCAAATGACCAAACTTTCCAAATACCCGGGCTTCCTTTTCATCTTCGGGATAAGCATCTGCGATTCGTTTAATGTGGGCGTGTTCGAAGAATCCTCTAACTCCATGAACTTTACAATTATCTTCCATCTCGGCTTCTATGAAATCGGCATCTGAACCTACATGATCATCTAACCAATCTTTAATCCAAGCGGAATAGGTCAATGGCGTGAATGTCCAAATCATTATCATTCCTAACCTTCCTCTGGCAATCGTGGCCATAAATCTATCTTTAGGCATCGGCTCGTCTATCCAGACGAAACCGAGGTCAACTGATTCAAATTCCTTTACATCTTGCTCGTTGGACATTAGGTCAATTTCCCAGCCTGTGTTCGTTGTAAACTTACTGATATAATTCTTGCCTTCTTTGCCGGTTTCATAAGGCGCATCTGGTATTTGGTTTGCGTCGTTGCTTGGTAACCACTTCTTCAATTCCGGGACTATCTTTTCTTTTAATGTTGTCGGGTCAGATATTATTCTGCCTTTCTTGATATACGGCCATTTCTGAAATAGCGGAAGCTGGAAGAAATCATTTTGCGGTCCATAAACGATACTCGCTAAAATATTGACAGCAGTGGATGTCTTGCTTGATCCATTAGCCCCTATGAACATATTTACAAAATGCTTATCAGAACCAACCATTGCTATAAACTTTTCAGCTTTGCCGTTAGGAACATAATACTTAGCTGCTTCTTGCTTATCTCTCTTTTCTAAGTTTTTAGTTTCCTCATCTATTTCCTTCAAGTCGTCTAATGATAGATTCGACAACTTCGTCCTTAGACCTTGTATCGATGTTAATTTCTGTTCCATTGGTGTAAACCTTCTTAGCTTTATATGCCTTATCTAATCCCTGATTCCTTGCTTGCCAACTCCTATGCTTTAGCAGCCCCAGATTAACATCAGCCAACAAATCATTCGGCAACTTTTCTTCTGATACAATCTTCCAGCTTCGAGTTGATTTTATCTTACCGGACTTTATGTATGCTTCTGAATATTTTTGCTTTCTAAACGCACGAACTTCTGAACCACCATTCGCCACCATATCATTAAGCGCGCGCTTATGACGCGGAACTATTAATATCGTGGCTTTTTTGGTTTTTTTTTTAATTCCATTTTGGTTTTTTTATTAATTCTATAACCTGCATTAGTTAGAATGTAAATAGAATTAATTAACGACACTTCTCCACTAACAAGAATACGTATTCAGCAGGTGTTCTTGATGGGTCAACGAGGAATCGAACCTCATATAGCCAGTTGTTGAGACCGACTGCTTTTCCTTTAAACTATGACCCGTATGTTAACTATCTCTTTTTACTCATCTCATATTCAATCGTAGAAAGCCATTTTCTTTCATCTTGGCATTTCCTACCCTACTTTTCTCTAGATGTCTTTGGTATCTTTCTGGATCTGCCTTAATTACTTTTGCGTAATATTCTTTGTAATAAGCATTTCTGTTTTTGCTATCGGTCTTTGTTAAAAAATGTTTTGTATGGATTCTGTTCGTGTCTGTGGTTAAGTCAATCATTCTTGCCGGTTTGCTATTTATTACTCTCAAAAATTCAATATAGTTTTCAAGTATTTGTTCTTCACAAATTGACTCATCGGAAAAATACATTGACTTTGATTTATTCTTTTGGTGTTCCATTAACTGCCTGTCTGAATCCATTTTTATAAACTTAGTAAGACCCTCCTACGCTACTCCTTTCCTAAGTTTTCCCTTTCGGGCGTCGCACCTGGAAAGAAAGTATTGGCGTTCGACCTTTAAAGTTCAGGTTTTTTGCCTTCCCCCAAGGAAGACCTTAGTAAATTTATAATTAAAAAAGGGACAACCTCATATCAACCCAACGGAATAAACCGCTTAGATTGATAGTCGGTTGCCCCTTAGAGCAAGAATCACGATTCACGCTGACCCCGTAGGATCAGACAACTACCTAATTACAGTATAGCACACCATTTTATTAAAATCCGATCACCCTGTGGATATCTTATTTAGTCAACTTTGACAGGTTCTACTTTTATCTGCGAAATTACTTCAACACTAACCTTTTGCAATGTTCCACACTTTCCACATTTGATTATGGTAAACGAATCTTTTACCATAAAACTTTCAATCGTTTTAAACAGAACTACGCCACAAGAACAGTTAATTGGCTTCATTGATTTAAGTGGTATTGATTTATTATTTTCCATTTAATTTAAGCCATAAGTTAGCAACTGCAATTTCTGGAGTTTGAGCTATGTAACTAAATTTTACACTGGGCATTCCTTCACCCTTTTTCATACCTATTGCTTTAATATTAATAAGTTGCATACTTGCCAGCCATTCATCTTCTCGTAGGTCATTCATTATTAAAAAAGTGTTGATACCTTCAACTTTGCCAACCAGTTTTTTACAAGCTTCTATGAGTTCAGAGAGGGTGGGGAATTTTACTAAGCAATCACAACTAGAACCAAAACTATGTGTCAATCTCATTTCTATTTCTGGCAATTTACATCCAAATTCAAAATGTCCAGGTTCATTTTGTGGGAACCCTGCATCCTTCAATCTTTTAGTTAATTCGTAGTTCATTCTTTTATATCCTTTTTTAATTTCTCCACGTCAACACCCATTTTCTCGGCAATCGCTGTCATTAATGCGATATTTAATACTGCCATGTTGTAACCATTCCATTGCGTGATAGAACCATGCTGGGCTTGAATAAATTCTCTGGCCTTAGATAATTTATATAAATCCCACCTACCAGCAAGAATAATAATGGGGGGTGCAATAATTGCGGCAGTGACTGTCATCCATAAGTCAGGTTTAAACCCCGACAGAAGTGTCCCCCCAAAAATAGCGATTAGATAATATTTTGCTTCATTCACCAACCCCAACCCTCTTTGCCAATAGGAGTAATACCGAGCGAACATGTTGCTCGGCCCATCCCAATATTTACGCAGATATTCAACCGAACCATCTATTTGTTTAAATTCACTGCTCATAATAATCTTTAGGATCAGGTATTAGAAACTCCGGATAGTGTTCCCCAATCCAGCCGGGCTTAATTATGTTTCCATCCCTATCTCTTTCACCAACAATGTTGTTTAAATAATCGACCATTTCAGATATTTTCAACTCGGTAGTTGATGGCAAGATAGCGAGTTCTTCTCCGTCAAGTTTCATCTTCTTAATTTTATCATGTAAAAAGGTATATTTAAAGAAGTTGTGCCACTTCCAAACCTCTGTGCCGGTGTCCCGGGCCAACTGATTCAAAACGACCCAGTAATAAGCATTTTGCGCGGCAGATCTGATTTTATTAGGATCAGCCAATTCAATCAAAACCTCCTTATTTTCGGCCGCTTTAATCTCATTGGCAAATATCTTCCGTTGCAACTGGTTAATTTTAACTTCATTATCCTTGAACTTGCCTATGATGTATTTGGGCTTATTCATCTCTTATGTGTTATTTTCTTTAGCTTCTTGGCTTCAATCTCTATCAAATCTCTAACTCGCTCAACCTGATGCTCAAAGCAGGCGTTTGTGTCTTTTAGGGTATGCCCAC
>ERZ1292625.473-Hain-H41-01um-R1-473-length-61585-cov-15_pt3 | contig 22766 bp, 28 predicted proteins | sample MGYA00564400_ERZ1292625 | MGnify/ENA primary metagenome ERZ1292625 (study PRJEB36523, sample SAMEA6512639) | groundwater metagenome | collected 2019-01-08 | study: AquaDiva: Metagenomics assemblies of 32 groundwater samples | reverse complement strand
GTGCCTTTACTTTTGCCCAGTTCCCTGGGGCTGCAGGCTTCGGCCCTCGAAGAGCAGCGAAGGAGTGTCTGACCCGCTGCCGATCAGCGCAAAGAAGTCAGGCAATCGCGGTGGCCCTTACCGGTAATCCCGCCGGCTTGGCTATCGTGATGAACAGCAATGACAAGCTGCTAGGGTAGGGTTGAGTTAAGACAACCCCAGGACCCTAGCAGCTGACGTTTTCCCAGGATCACCTTTGACGTGTTGTCGGAGGAACTCTGGGTAGTAACAGAAAGAAAACCTATGAAGTCAACCATTCGGTCGGTATTCCAGGCCCTGCTGTTCGTGGCAGCTGCCCTGTTCGTCGTCCACAACACCACGTTCCAGATCGCCACAGCAGCGCCTCCCAGTGCGGTGGAGATGCTCAAAGCGGATGCTGTGTGGAAGCTTGAGGAGGCGAAGTTCATCGAGAGCCGGGCGTCGAGTGCCGAGCAGGAGTTCCGGCGCGTGGAACCGTTGAAGCAGCGCGCCTTCGAGCAGGCGCGGCTCGCTCAGCGTGTCGAGATCGAGTTGAAGCTGATGGCGAAAACGCCCGTCGTGTCCATGGCGGCGACCAATGCGACTCCGCCGCACAGTGTTCGTCTGCTCCCGGCTGCGACCAAACGCCTGGACGGTGAGCAGCTCGCCGCAGTTCGACAGTTGATCACGGCGACCGACAAAGACCATGACGGCAAAGTCAGCATGACTGAACGCCGGGTGATCTCCCCGAAGATGTGGGCGTCGCTGAAGGACCGTGGTGTGTATCCGGTCCACATTCCGTAAACATTTCGCCGTTGCCCTTCACCGGGCAGCGGCGACCCTTTCGTTGGACCTGGTTGTGTTGCTTCCCATCAAAAGCAATCATTGCTGTGCCTCGCGCGCACAAACAGCAATGTGGATAACGCAACGTTCAGAATGCATATGAAACGTCGTCGTTACATCCTTTCCGATGGCACCACTGCCACCGGTGAGGAGCTAGGGTTCTAACCCTAGCTGATGTTCCCAGATCCAGCGCTGCGGCTTCGGCTGCAACAAGGATCGCATCAGACATACGCTGGGGAGAAGGAGTACCCAGCAGCCCTTTCCGCGTCGAGGTGGCTCACCGACTGATAGAATCGGTTGCAGCTTCGATCGCTGCGGGCGCGAACAATTTCCAGCTGTCGCGGCTGGTCATAGGTGGTTGTGCTTCCGGCGCTGGCAACAGCGCCGGAGGCCTCCAGCTAAAACAAGATCCTCCACTTGGCAAAGGAGGCTTTCCCCGCGTATCGTCCAGACGCGCAAATGCACCACCTATGAATAGCAACTCCTCACGTGCGCTGGGACACTTTTCCCAGGCAGAATCCGAAGGCCGGTTCGACGCAGTGCTCGACGACGCCGAAATCCAAGTCCGCCCGGTGTTCAAAGACACGGACGCCCAATGCAGCGACCTGGCTGGCAACATCTGCGGGATGGATACCTTCATCCCCAGCCTCCGGGTTGGTAGCCGGCTGCGGTTCGTCCGCCGCGGTCTCACCAAGCTGGTGAGCCGCAATCAGCCTGTCAAGGCGAAGCAGCGGCAGCGGAACAAGAAACCGCTGCCGTTGAATCGGAACAACCTCATGCGTGCCATTGCGCAGATGGGGGACAAGATGGCAGCGGCGGCGTAGTCAGCGGTAATTCTCTGTCAGGGGTTCAATCCCCCTGACGGAGTATCGATGAGGGTTGAGTGCTTCAACGAGGGGTCTATTTTTTAGCTATCAAGTCTCTTTAGCTTAATAACCTCCATTCTTACATCAACTCAACCTTGACTTTGGTCGTCACATCAACGTTAATCAACAACCAACAATGGCCTACAGTCGAGCTAAACAACTACACCGAATCGACGCTGGCTTCCTGGAGTTGATGGAGCTGGCTGATAACGACCAACACCGTATCGCCGACGTATTGATCACCTACAAAACTGCGGTGTTCAACCATGCCTCCACCAGTGCTAAATGGCGCAGCTTTCAATCCAACGTGTTATCGAAGCTGTTCGTCGGAGGGATAAAGGTCATCGGTAGATCAACCAACAACAACAGTATCCACCTCCATGTTGCCGTGGTGTGTAACCATGACATCAATCAAGGGTTTGACTGGAATCTATGGGATCGATACCAACGTTGCAGTAATGCCGCTGACCGTAGAGCTCAGTGGCGTTTGCTCTATGCCACCTTCAATGATGAATTGAGACGGCTCTACAAGCTGTTACGTGTTGCAGCCAAGAACTATGGCTTTGGTCACTTGAAGCTGCTGCCTATCCGCAAAAACACCAACGCTCTCAAAAACTACTACAAATCCAACGTCCCCTTCAAACGCCATGGCCACAGCAAGCATCCAATACTCACCTACTGGGGCTTCTCCATGGTTGAAGCGGAGAAGAAGATCAGCCCTGCCACTGGAGCCATAGCTAGGTATCGTCAACGGTTCGCTGCTTTGATGGTTGATCTTGGCTTGGACAGCAGCAACGCCAAGGATGTTTTAACAGCATTGTTGGGTCCTTATTGGCATTGGAAGCTGCGGTTTCACTTAAAGGCGATCAGAGACAGCAGCAATGATCCCATTGAACAACAGCAACGGTTGGTGTTGAAACAGCGAATCAACTTTCACCTTGCCGCTGTTACTGCTTCTAGTTAATATAGCAGCTGAATCTATGATGCCCCAGTTACAGCAGCAACCACAACCAACACAGAAGCGCAAAGGCCCATCTCCCTGGTTGATGGGTGCTGCAGCGTTGGGTGGCGGTTACCTTGCTGATCGATATGGAAACAGCGGGAAGGGGATGGATTGGTTGAAGAGCAAATTTCAACAGGCCACAGCAACAGCACCCAAGCCCATTGTCCCAGACGCAGCAGCAGGATTGCAGCAACAGTCAGATGCAATGAGCGGCAACTATCAATCAACAATGAACCAGATGCACCCAGCCCCTTTGCCAGGCCAGGGTTTGAGCAACGCCGCAACGATGACTGCAGCAACTGGAGCTTTGGGTTCTTCATTGGCAGCCCCACTCATCGGCAAGGGTATGATGGCAGGTGGTGGAGCGCTTGCCTCTACAGCGGCCAAAGGAGCGCTCCCAGACCGCCTAGGATCGACTTTAGCGGCCAAGGGGAGTCAACTGTCGTCTACTGCAGCAAAGATCGCTCCTGTGGCATCCAAGGCGTTGATGGTGGCTGCCCCGATCAGCAGTGGCTACAACGCTGCCAACAGTGACGCATTCAACGGATCAACAGGAGGTAGGACATTGGGTGCTGCATTGGGGGCCACCAAAGGCGCATTACAAGCCACTGGTCTTCCTGGTATGTTGACGATTCCGTTGGATATGACGATTGACAGTGGATTGGACACCTACCGTAGTAATGTAGCTTTGCAAGCAGCCGACCAAGGTGCTGCGGATGTCCAAATGCAGTTGATGAAGCGTTACTTGGCTGCGTTAAAGGAACCATCAACCCAGCCCGCTGCATTGGAATCTGCCAAACGTTACTTCAATCCAACAATGCAGCAGAGCCTCAACGATCCAGCCCAGCAAGAACGCTATGGACATAATGCATGGCTTTGGGATAAGATAAAGCCAATGTTAGGTAACTAGCTCCACAATTATGCAACAACCTCGCCAACTCAGTGATGTAGACATCGGCTTCCTCAAAGAAGCCTCCGCCAATGGCTACGACGTCAGCTTTCTCACCGGCTACATCGACGAGTTCAACGACTACCAGCAGAAGTGGGCGTCGATTGTGGATGCTGCTGTGGAGCAACATGGACCAATGATTAGGGTACAACTGGGTCACGACCTGGCTAAGCTGAGTGAACAACGGGGTGGTTGCAGTATCGATGACCCCAGAGTTCAAGAGATTTTCAATTACATCCACAAAACAGCGATGATTAAGCAGGCTGACCCGGCTGCTACTAGCCAAGGGGAGGCAGAGTTGGCCACACCTGCTAACACTACCCCATTGATCCCGGGTACCAATCTCACCGGTGATGAATCGCTGGACGCTGCTCCAACCCCTGCAGCTCCTGACCCTTCCTCGATGCCATGGGGTAACGCTGGTGGGTTCAACGGAGGTCAAGCTGGTTGGGGTGGAGGTATGGGTGGCATTCTAGGCCTCATCCTCGGACAATTACTTTTCAAGTCCCCAATGCTAGGCGCGTTGCTGGGAGGTGCTGGTGGTGCAGGCATCGGCGGTATGTATGGTGACAAGATCAAGGCATTGCTCAGTGGCCTGTTCAATAACAAGGCAGCGCCAGCAGCACCAACAAACAACGTAGAGCAGCCCGGACAAGGTACTGGTGAAAATGATCCATTACCTGTCACGCCTGCTCCTTCTGGTGTTGTTGCACCTGCAGATAGCCAGAACACTCACGAACTGGCCACACCAGAGATGACTTCTCAACTTCCTGTCGAAGGCACCTCAGAGACACAGCCAGATACAAGAATGCAAATGCCGGCTGACTTAGCCGATATTGAAAAGCAAGTCGTTGCTCGTGGGGCACCTCCAGCTAAACCACCAGGTGCAGCCGGGCAGTCCATTAACCCAATTGCTCCAGCTCCTCCCGTTCCAAATCCATTCCGTGGAGCCAACGGTCAAGTAGACCCAGCTGCTGTCAAACGTACGTTATCTGGCATGAGTGTGGACGATACAGTAGCCGCTGGTCAACGTAGTCGTATGGGTGATGTAGGCGGGCGTACTGATATGAATTTAAACCCAGCTGCTTCTCTAGCACCTGGGCAAGTCTACGGTGCACAAGCAGCCGGCAAGCCTATCGTCCCACCTCAACCCATGCAGATGAAGAAAGGTTCAGTGTTGGACTACTGGCTAAACAAGGAAGCCTATACATCTAGCGGCAGCAATCCGTTGATGCCACAGCAACAGGGTCAGCAGCCTATGCCTTCTCCTCAGCCTCAGCCTCAGCAGCAGCCGCAACAGCCTGGTGTTAGTCCACTACTCCCACCTGGAACAATGATGGGGCAGAACCCAGCCAAGATCATCATGCCCGGTGGTCAGGAATTGGCTCCGTTGGGAATGCAGCCTAGCCGTACGGTTGGGCAGCAGATGCCACAACCGCAGCCGGTCAATAAAGCTCCGCAGCTAGACTTCAACAAGCAGGTCCACCCTTTGGCGATCTAACATCATGAACCTACACATCGACGAATTGCTACAAGGTTTCATTGATGAGCAACAGTTCATCAATAAATACGGCTCTGCGGTATTTGATCAAACGCACAACGGTGCCATGTTCCCGACCGCTGACAAGCAGTCGTTGTGGCAGTTCTCCAAGGGTGACAAGCATTTGAGACTCAGCAACGGCACTAACGTGTTCCACTTCAACGTCGACCATCACAACCCCGACAACGAAGAGATGGATTTGAGCCGTGGTCCTGACGTGCCGCTGCCCGACATGTTTACCAACAGCAGCTCCAAAGGCAAAGCACAGGTTCACCGTAGTGACCCATCATCCATCTACTTCACGCTACAGGAAGGCACCAAGAATCCAACCTACACGATCCGCCATATCGGTGGTGACAAGTGGAAGGCATTGCCTAAGCGTAAAACAGTGAAGCAGCAGATGGCCAACCCGGCTCCTATCCCCAACATCAACGTTGAGTCGTTGAAAGAGGCAATGCATGAGGAGGCGGGTTCCGTAGCCAAAGATTTTTTTCCAAAGCAGCCGGTGTCGACCAAACCCTAGGTAATGGCTTTCTCTCAGCCATCCGAGGCGGAGAACGGTTAATCGGCAGTCCTGGTGAAATATCAATGCCAGGAATTCCCGGGCTGTCAGAAGCAAAGATGGACCGCGTTGACCAGCAATGGCGGCCGCAGGATGCTTTGGTTGCCGCCGGTCTAGGCGCAGCAGGTGGAGGTCTCTACCACGGCTTGAAGCGCAACTTCTACAACACCCCTGAGGAAAACGCTGAAGAAGATGCCAAAGGACCAATGCTATTGGCTCGTAGAATGGCATTGCCAGCTGTCGGCTTAGCCGGCCTCAACGCTGCTCAGAACAGCCTCGCCCCAAACTATTATCAGCAGGCCGCATTGGGCAATCACCAATCAATCACTCAACCTCCGTTGAATCTCCATGGCGCAGGACAATAACACTAACATTGACTGGCCGCTGCTGCTGAAAACGCTCAGAGCCGATGCTTCGCTTAAGGCTGAAGAAAAAGCTGAGCTGGAAGCAGCAACCAGCCATGAGGATTTCAAGAGCAAACTTTTGTATGGAGTTTACGGCACCGGTTTGGCATACTTGATCAGTAGATATTTGAAGTTAGGAAAGACTTCACAGGTGTTGCTATCAATGGCTGGCTTCGGCTTAGGTCGTCTAGTCTATGATCAGATGCACCGCAAAGACAACAGTGTGACCTTTAACAAACAGTACCGACGCTATGAAGTTAACTAAAGACACCGTCAAGGCAGCCATCGCCTTGGAGCTGAACAAGCAGGGACACACCTTGGAAGATTTTGAGGCCGCGTTGAAAGCCAACGACACTGTTAAGGTGGCAAGCTGGCTCGAAGCTGGTGGTGACGCTATGAAGATCCTAGGTGCAACAGCTGCGCTGGGTGGTGGAGCGTTGGGCATGGGAGCTTATGGGATGTATGCTGGTAACGATAGCAGCAACGATAAGCTAAAGAAAAAGCTTGTCGAACAGCGTCAATACGAGGAAGCTCTGAGAGATCTGCAAGCAGCACAGAAGCTGCAGCAGGGTCACTCAGGTTTCTAAAGTTATGGCAAAAGCACCGACAACCGAACAGCAATTTGTATTCAGTCAACCACTAGCTGATGTTAACTGGGCCCCGCCCAGCAGCGACGAGGAGGAGACGAAGCGGAAGATCTTCGGAGGCATGGACCCCGACAAGATGATCGATGCCTACGAGGAGCAGATGGGCATCAAGCAGCGTCCCAGCGAAGAAGCTCCTAAGCTGCTGTGGAAGACTATTATGCTGTCGCCCGGCACTGACAACGATGATGCCGAGCATTATTGCAATTTGATGAATGACATTGAGTTGTATCCAGAGCGCAGAGAAAATGCCACCTGGACTCAACGCGGAGAATACAAGATTTTTGTCATCTACGCTGAAAACCAACGGGTAAAAGAAGCACGGATGAAGAAGCAACAGCAGGCAGCAGCAACTACGTAACCTTATGGACAAACAAGCTATTTTCGACAACAAGAGCCAGGCTGAACTTTTTGCTGCCGCTTTAGCTATGGGTGGTGGAGGTTATGGGGCAATGCGTTTGCTCAACAATGTCATCAACCCAGCCAAGGTCCCTGCTTCTGACCCAAGAGAGTTGTCAATCGACCTCCCCACTGAAGACCCTCGTAAGAAGCTCCAGGAACAACAACGTCAACAAGCTTTGGCATCGATGCAGTCAGCTGGCGCGCATCAACAACCAGGCGTTGAAACGATGGGGTTCAGTTCGACCAAAACAGCCAACGAAGTACCTAGCCAGCTCCCTGGCTTTATGACTCCTCCAGGTGAAGGCCAACACCACACGATGTTGCAACTAGCTTTGGCTGCTTCAGGCATTCCGTTGGGCTATATGGGAATGAAGGGGCTGCACGATAGCACACAAGGCAACATCATGGACAGTCAGATCGCTGCAAAGAAGCGTCAATATGAAGAAGAGCTGGTCAAAGCGAAGTTCGGCTCTGAGCTTCCGTTGACTGATGCTTTCTGTGATGGACTGGCTGAAGCGATGAACAAGACCGCCGATCCTTCTACACCCTCTCCGATGGACCTGTTCAACTCAGTGCAGCATTCAGACATGCACAGCCCTACTGCTATCCTTGAAGGACAATACCGAGACCCAACACAAATTGGTCACAAGATGTTAAATCAAGGTGCCTGGGAACCCGCAGCACTAGTGGCCGCTCTGGCCGCTGCTGGTGTTGGTGGTGGGTTGATTGCTCGTCACAACAACAATAAGGAGAAGCAGCAGAACCTTGGATATCCAAGTCGTGTATCATTGGCTCCTCAGTAGTACCGATGAACCAAGATGCTTTCATTTCTGGATTTCTAGCTGAACGCCGATTACAAAAATTGGCTGTAGGTAATTACTCTGCCCCTAAGCCTCCTACTGGTCCTGCTCTCCCTCCGGCCGACAACCCTGGTGGAGCTGCTAACCCCTCAGGTGGTAGCAGCATCCCTCCTATTGGTACAGCCAACAACGCTGCACCACCTTCGCAAGCACGGTTGGCCAAACGAGACGATCTGCTTGGTCAGCAGTCAATTGCTCGGCAGGAAGCCCAAGATCTTCCTGGACAGGCTACAATAACGGGAGCCTGGCTGAAAGGTGATGACTTCTATAAAAAACAAGTAGACCAGAACATCAACCAGCTCCAACCCGGACAGTCTGTAGTTCCGTTAACAGCGCAGCAGCAGGCTGGACATCAAGAGGTGTTGTCACGTCCTGCGGTGATGGATTTCGCAAAACAACAGGCAGTACAGAAGTCTCAGCAAATTGCCAAAGCTACTCCGTTAAACGAGCTGCAGCAAATGAGCACTGGTCAGATGGGTGGAAACAATCCATTAGCCAACGCGTTAAAACAGCATGTAGGCAATGACCCTCGCAACTTAGAGGCATTGTCGAAGATCGTCGGCAACAAGCCCGGCGTCTACGGTATGGCAGGTGTGGGTCCTGGGTTGAAAGCCAGCTTCACTCCACAAAACTTTCAGTTCGGTCAGTTCGCCAATGACCATTGGGGTAAAATCCTCACCGGCCTCGTCGCCCTGTTGATGGGTGGACATATGGCTGGGAAGATGGACAAAGGTCAACAGCAGCAACGCCAGCCTGAAGTCTGGGATTAACGATGAACACGAAGATCGACAAAATCTTTAGTCTGCCAGTACCAGCACATACGCGTGGTTGGTTTGACCCAGAGAAGACTCGAGTCTGGCTCAAGGAATACGCCGTTGAGGGTTTCAACAACGCGTTAAACAAGCTGGAAACCAACGACTTTAAGTTGAAGGTAAAGAATGTCCACGTCGTCGAACCAGAACACCCATACACTTACAAGGAACAGAAGCAAGCGGTGTTGGACAAACGGGATCTGTCAATGCCCATAAAAGGCACTGTCCAGCTGATTAACAAGAAGACCGATACTGTGGTTGATGAGAAGCATACCACGTTGGCACAGCTGCCTTGGTTGACTGAGCGGAACACCGCTATCATCAACGGCTCTGAATACATTATTTCAGCACAGCAACGGTTAAAGCCAGGCATCTACACCCGCATCAAAGAGTCAGGTGAAGCTGAAGCTCACGTCAACGTAATGCCCGGTACCGGCATGGGAGGCAAAGTCATTTTCTACCCAGACCGCGCTTTGTTCGTCTATCAGGTAGGCACCTCACAGATCAAACTATACGGCTTGCTCAAAGAGTTGGGTGTCAGTGACACAGCAATGGAACAAGCCTGGGGGAAGGAAATCTTCCAACGTAACAAACAGCTTTCAGACGGCAATGAACTCGAAAAATTCTATTCTAAAATCTTCAGCAATGAGATTGAAAATCCTGTTCATGCTGCTGCTCATGCTGCTGCTGAACACCGCTAGTTTTGCCGCCGTTGACACCAACTATGTTAACAAGGTCGTTGATGCAATTTATTGGGCGGAAGGTGGAGCCAAGACCAAATATCCTTACGGAATCAAAACTGTCAAGGTAGCCAACACCGCTGAGGCCAGAAACCGCTGCACCTTTTTAGTCTCGCATTGCTTCGATCGTTGGGATAACAATGGACGTAATGGGTTGTTCCTGGAGACTTTACAAAAAACTTTCTGTCCAACAGCAGGGCGGTTGTCGTATAATGAGCGCAGATTGAATGGGTACTGGTTGACGAATGTCAGGTACTTCATCGCAAATCCAAAGCCAGTGCCAGATCGGTAACTGAGTAGAAAGGTATCATGGTCAAGAAGTTCGTTGCAGCATTTTTACTTACTGTTTTGTTGTTGTTGTCTCCTGCAGTTTCCTCAGGCGCCCCAGCACCCACCAGTAACAGCAACACCAACTTAGTAGCCAGCGTGGAGTCCCCTAGCCTGCTGCGAGAGGGATTTTCTTTTCTGCTGAAAATATCTGTCACCGAATGGGGCATGATCTTCTCCACATTGTCTTCCTTTGGTTATGGGGCCTACCGTTATGGTTGGAAACCGCTGCACAAGGTTTACAAGCAGCTGACCAAGATCATTGATGACCACGATGACCTGTCAAAGAAAATCAATCGACTCTTCATTGAAATGACACCTAATGGAGGCAGCTCGTTGTGTGATTCCGTCCGCCGCATGGAGATAGGTATAGCCAAGGTGGAAACCCGACATAGAGCGTTTCTTGATAGTCTCCGAGTTATCCGTTTTGAAGCTGACGAGACTGGCGGTTGTCTTTGGGTGTCTGAGGCGTACTGTGAGTTAACAGGAGCCACCAGCACCAACGCCTTGGGTACCGGATGGACCAATATTCTGCACCCTGATGACAAAGAGCTGGTGTTGAAAGAATGGGCGGCTGCTGTGGCAGGAAAACGAGATTACATCCAGACCTACCGGTTGATCAATCTCTACGACCAGAGTGAGCATAAAGTCCGCTGTCATGCTTCACCGTTGTTGAACCCAAGGACCAAAGTGGTTGAAGGCTTTGTTGGTACTTTGTACCCCGTCTCCGGGGAGTTTTACGAGAAGTACAAAAATAAGGGCTACATCTGGTAGTCGGCTTATTTGCTACAATATACACTTTTTTCTTGCAGTTACTCTGCTCGTTGGTTAACCTGTTGATAGTCGGTCAACAATCAACAAACGTAAGAACCATTTATGGCAGATTCATCCAGCATTCGCAAAGCCACTTCGCTTCCTGTAGCGACAGGCCGCAACGCATCTTCAATCCGTTATATCGACGGAGAACTAGCAGTCAGCAACGGCACCAACTGGATTTACCCAGGCCGTGTCGAAGTAGTCAGCAACGGAGCAGTGGCTGATGGCGCCTTCTATGTCGCTAACCGTGCCATGGAAGTTGTAGCTATTCGCCAAATTCATTCAGTTGCGGGTACTGATGGTAGTGCCGTGTCACTGCAGGTCACAAAGGATACAACCACCAACGCACCAGGAGCCGGCACAGACCTGTTGACCAACAACACCAATGCAGGCTTTAACCTGAAGAGCACCGCTAATACAGTGCAGACAGGTACGTTGACAGCCACCGCTGCCACCAAGAAGCTGGCCGCTGGTGATCGTCTATCACTGGACTTCGCAGGCACGTTGACTGACGTTGCTGGAGTTGTCGTTACGGTCACGCTGCGTCCTATCTAAACGATTATGTCTGACGCATCCAGTCTCCGTAGAGCAGTTTCACTACCTGTCGCCACAGGCAACAGCAATTCAACCGTGCGTTATATCGACGGCGAACTTGCACTGGCGAATGGTACCAATTGGATCTACCCTCAACGTGTGGAAACCACCTTTATTGGTGGCACCACGGACTCCGCCTTCTATGTCGCTAACCGTGCCATGGAAGTTGTAGCTATTCGCCAAGTTCACTCAACTGCCGGCTCTGATGCTGGTGCAGTCACACTGAAGATCACAAAGGACACTGGAGTTACAACTCCTGGTGGTGACTCGGCAGGTGCTGCAACTACAACCACAGCTGGTGTAGCAGGCGTCAACGAAGTGCAATCAATCGCAGCCCACACGGCTGCCACTGGTGGCACCTACACGCTAACTCTCACACTCAGCGGTGAGTCTGCGTTTACAACTGGCGCAATTGCCTATAACGCAAATGCAGCCACAATACAGACAGCCATCGACGTGGCAGCCACAACGGCCGCCATCACTGGTTGGACCAACGCCGATATCGTTGTTACTGGTGGTCCGTTGAGCTCAGGAGCATTGACGCTGACCTTCAGTGGCAATTCCGTCAAGGAAAAGAACCATACACAGACAACTATCGACGGTGCTGCGCTAACCGCTGCAGGCACAGCTGGTGCTCCATCAACAACCACACCAGGTGATGTAGGTGTCGATGAGGTTCAGTCAATCGCAGCCCACGTGGCAGCCACTGGTGGTACCTACACGCTGTCGTTGAACATCAATGGTGGTGGTGTAGTCACAACTGGCGCAATTGCTTACAATGCAAATGCCGCCACAGTACAGACAGCTATCAACGCAGTGTCCGGCGTCACAGCTGACCACATCGTTGTTACTGGTGGTCCGTTGAGCTCAGGAGCATTGACGCTGACCTTCAGTGGTGATGACGTTGATGAGACAGATCAAGCACAAACCACGATTGACGGTGCATTGCTGACTATTGCAGGAACAGCTGGCGCTCCATCAACTTCCACTCAAGGTGTGGTAGGTGTCAATGAAGTGCAGTCAATTGCACCATATCTGAACACTGTCACCGGTGGTACTTACACACTGTCATTGACTATCAATGGTGGGGGTGTGGTTACGACTGGTGCCTTGGCATACAACGCCAGTGCAGCCACGGTACAGACTGCAGTTAACGCAGTATCAGGTGTTACAGCAGGACATGTTGCAATCACCGGTGGCCCATTGACTACCACAGCGCTGACTGTCACATTCAGTGGTGCTGATGTGGACAAGACCAACCAGACACAAACGACAATCGATGGTTCCTCATTGGTGAGCACAGGGTTGACGGTGCAGACAGGAACGTTCAACCTGAAGAGCACAGCCAATACTGTACAGACAGCTACATTGACTGCTACGGCAGCCAACAAGAAGCTGGCCGCAGGTGACAAGTTATCCGCTAACTTCAGCGGTACCATGACTGCGGTTGCCGGTGTAGTTGCTACAGTCACACTACGACCTATCTAAGTTAAAGCTAAGCTAGTTAAATTAACTACGAAACCCCTGGAGACAACTCCGGGGGTTTCTGCTGTTGACATATCAAATTTTTGCAGTACATTAACCAATATGACTGACACAGCAACAGTAGAACCAACACAAGTAGAAGCAGTGCCTGAGAAGGCATTGGCTGTATTGACTCCCGCCGAGATGGTGCTCGGCTACGAAAAGGACATCGCCAACACCTTGTCCAAAGTAGAGAGTGCCTTGGGACAGGCCCAGCAACAGGTCGCTCAACTACAAGCAGCACGTCAGGCATTGGTTGCCCAGCGTGACCTTGTCGCGGATATGAAGGCAAAGATGAACCTCAAGTAATTATGCCAAAACTACCCGAACTGACCAATAAAGAGCGAGTCTACAATCTAGTTGTTGAACTGGAAGACTTGCAGTCCCGTAAGAAGACCTCGGCCAAAACCTTCGGCGAGGAGATCAAACGTGTCAAAGCTGAAATCGCTGACTACGTTGACAAGGAAGAGAACGGCGAGGAAGCCCAAGTAGCACCTGAGGAGTAAATGATCATCGGAGCGCTCACGGTAGCTTACTTGCTGGTGGTCTGGTTTCACACCCAGGCCTTCAGTGAGTACGCTGGATTAACTATCAAGTCCACTGCTTGGTTCAAAATCAAAGAATACAAGGAGTACCGTGAGTTCTCTGGTCTCAAAAGGCTGCCCAACTACCCTCAGTTCCTCGTTGAATCCTACCCCTCCTTCTTTACACGTCTGCTCAACTGCGAAGCCTGTTGCAGTTTTTGGCTGGCGTTGATCGTTACCTCCTTCTTCCTCCCTATTTCCCACGTTTTTGCGGTGGCGTTTACCGGCTTGTGCTCTTATCATTTGTACCTTAAACTGGTAAAGAATGATCAACGAGACGCTAACTAAGCTGCTGCGGGAAGTCGGCACCTACCAGGCGGAATTCAAGCCGCTTCCGTTAAACAGCCGACCAGGTGGTTGTGTCCTGCCTGAGTTCACTGGTGCAGCCATTACACTGCAAGATGCCACACCCCCTGACATCACCAAGAGTTGTAACTACAACTACGAGCCAGACACGCTTTATTTGGAACCCTTCATCCCACCGACTCCTTGTCCTGAAGGGTTGAAGGTTGTCGATAAGACGATTAAGATTTTCCCCGTCAGCGATGACCCCAATCTCTATAGTGAATTCACGTTAAAAATCAAGAAGGCGTTGGATTCTGCATGTAACTACAACATGGAGATTCCCGACATCGTCATCCCATGTCATCCATTAGGACCTCAATTTCTAGATGAAGCGACGATCACTGTCAAAGACAACAACAACGACTCGACCACAACCTCCACGATAAAGCTGCAACAGGATGCGGGTGCAGTATGTCAATGGAAGATGGTCGGTGACGTAACCATTGAGATCCCTGAAATCCCTTGTCCTGATGGGTTGGTGTTCAAAACAGGCCAGTTAGTGTTGGCCTCTACTTGCAGTTCCATCCCTAAAGAGACCAAGCTGGTAAAGATCAAGCCCACCGGTAATGGTGCCGACCCTTGCACTTTTGACATTCAGCTGCCAGAAATAACCATCCCGTGTTATCCCGCTGGCCCTTCATTCAGCGGGCAGTCGATCATTAACATCACCGACCGGGGCAACACCACCGACACCCAAACCATTGATGTTGTTCATGGTAGCAGCTGTTGTGACTTCAAGCTCATCGGTAACCTCGATCTAGAAATTCCTTGCCAGGACGGCATTGAATTCGCCACCAAGACGTTTAAGATCATCTCCACTGGGCCATCAGTGGTGGCTGACACCAACAAGCAGCTGTCGGTGATCAAAGCTGCAGACCAATGCAATTTTGACATTGAGTTCCCGGATCTGCAGATCCCCTGCTATCCCAATGGTCCTACTGTCAGTGGTGTTGTGGCTTTTACGATAGGCAACATCGACCACCCATACCGAAACCAGGAGGTTGAGATAGCTGCAGTTACCGGCCAGACATGTAACTTTCAATTGGGCGGGGACATCGTCATCCCAATGCCGGATTACACTATTGAGTGTCCCGAGCTAGTCTTTGACGGTGCAGTCAGAGTCAGGCTCAACAGCTCTGCACCATGGCTGGGCAGTGGCAACAACAGCATAGCGTTGGAAGAGACCCAATGTGGCGCTGACCTCACCGGTGACTTGAACCTAGGGCTGCCCAACTACGTTGTTAATTGTGGCACGTTGCAGTTCGGTGGTGGCATCAACGTCATTGTCAACAGTGGTAATGGTCCCACAACCATCGCCAACACAGTAGCTCTGGTTCCTACCAGCTGTGGAGCAACGTTGACCGGGGATATCGAGCTCACCGTACCTGGCTTCAATTTTCCATGCCCTAACGGATATACTGTCGGAGGAGGCATCACTGTAAACGCGGGTGGTACAGTTATCCCCGCCAACTCTGCCAACAACAGCATTACATTGACCAGAGTCAGTGATGCCAACAACACGCCGTTGAACCAATGTAAGGTGCAGTTAGGTGGTACGTTGATACTACCTGGAAGCACTGGTGGAGGTGGAGGGTTCAACTACTACAACAACTGGCAATCTGGTTTCATCTACCCAGCCGGCTCTGTGGTAGGCCAGGTCCACACTGAAGGTGGGCTTTGCAGTTACATCAATTCAAGGATCACCACCACCAACGACAAGGAGCCCAACGCCAACCAACAGCTGTGGCGCACACTTGGCTGTGAAGGGCCTAAACGTAGCCATCCATTCAGGCTAATGAAGCTGGCACCTGAAGGTAATGGTCCTGACAACTGGGTAAAGGTCATCCCCGACTCAAAGATGGTGGCGTTAGGTAACGAAGACCTACGACCAATCAGAGGGTTGGATACTCCGTTCCAGCTAGCCAAGGACGAGATCGTTTACCTGGAAGCCGTATACGACAACGTGGGTGGAACCCCTGTGTTCAGATACGCCCATATAGCTAAAGCGGTGGGACATTGGGACCAGGACGCCATTGATCCAGCTGACCCTAACGGGACGATCCCTCATTTCTACCCAATGCCTTACAAGCGGGTGACTCCAGTCAACGCCACCACTGTCAAAAACATTTCCACGTCGGAATGCGCCAAGTTCATCCTCAAATATACAGACCCGGCCCAGGAGCTTGCTTATCGCACCGCTGTCCGTGACGAGTTGAACACTATCCTCGACGATATTGCAGCTGACAACGTACGCCGCCGGGCTGCTCGCTTCATCAAAGCCTATGCGTTGATCGGCAAGGTGGTAGGCATCGATAACAACGACACCAGCGCCGACTTTGTCATCAACGATGGTACCAACAGCTATGGTGTGCAGCAAGTGCTCAACCACCATGTCAAAGAGGTTGCCGACAACGACGACGACATCCCAATTCTAACGCTCAGAAGAATCCACCCAGCCGGCATCAAAGAGATGCCTGAGATCACGGCCAATACCATCACAGTCCCGTTGAACATGACTGACCAGCTGGACTTTCAAATCGCCGCCATTCCAGCACTACCCGGTGTGGCTGCAGTCACCGTTGGGGTTAAAGATGACCAGGTCCATATCTACTACACCGTCAATGGTAGAAATCCAACAATCAACACTTTGCTGGAACCGGGCAGTTTCCTCTACGACCCGGCCAACAAGCCCTACGTTGTTGATCTACCAACTGTGGTAAAAGCGGTAGCTATCCACCCGTTGTATCGTACCTCTCCGATGTACATCCAAGTGGTACAAGCTCCATAAGCTATGCTGACTGGTGACCATAACAATCCATTTCGTGGCAGCCCTGGTGCAGCCATCCACAATGGTTACTACGATGAGGATGGTAAGACGATTATTCCAGTGCCCAATGGTGTTGGTGATTGGCCGGTAGGATTCGACTCAGCTGCAGCCTACGACTTCTGGGCCAACATCAAGTCGATGTACTACCACATTGAAGCTGCCATCCAGGCTGAGGAGGAGATCTCTGATGAGGCCGGTGGGTTTGGACGTGGCAGCTTCGGTAGCATGCAAACCGGATCTGTCGTAGGTATAACTAGGAGATTCTGGAACTACACAGCTAGAGCTCCTGGAGAACATAGAACTTACAGAGGTTCTGGCGGGATAGTGCAAGCCAACGCAGTAGGCGATGTGAGGATCGATTTTTCAAAGACATTTTTTGACCGACAATCGGCTAGACCTGCTGGTTGGTGGTGGTATCCAAAGATCCACATTGAGGCAGTGATGGGTGGTATGAAGGTGATCAACGGGGGCAGCGACGGCTACTTCAGCTTCATGAATCCACCAGGAGTAGTTGGCGCCATGCCGTCGATCATGGACATAGGCATTACGGTGACTACTAGCGGCAGCGGCACACCAGTCGATGCAGTTATAGTCCATGCAGCTGACATCAAGCCAATTGAACGTTACGACGATATCACGTTCAAACCATTGATGGGTCCACCAGGCACATTGGTAACAATCACCTTACCTGCCTGCTCTGCTGCGTTCACAGGCTCTTCATTGAGAGAGGCCTTTAAGTTTGTGAAGGAGCTGTGGATTGGAGACAAGCGTATCGACAGCTTTAGCCCAGCAGGAAGTATTCAAGGGGCGTTCAAGGATACCATTGTAGTGACGATCCCTGAAGGGGCTACTACTGCTGCGTTTAGATTCCGCGCTGCTTACTCAACAGCCAACACCGACGACTATTACACCACTCGGGAGAAGTTCGTAGTCCGTTAGTTCTCAGGGATCACCGTTTGCCGGTTGAGGATGGTCTCGTGGTCGTACCAGCCAAGCTTCCCTTTGCTATCCTTCATGATACGATAGAGCTTGTTGTCTTTCCCCTTAACGACGTTGTGGGTCAGATAGTTGGTGACACCAACCTTGTCTGATTCCATGATGTGCACCGGATCAAAGAATCCGAAGGTACTGGTGTTGACCTGCCGCGATTCAGCGGGGATGGCGTCAATGCTGGTAATGCCACCCATACCCAACTTGGTTACACGATGACTGTTATCCCAATGTTCAATGGGATTGATACCATCAACGTTCTGTGCCAATGAATTCCCGATGATCACAGACCTGACCTGCGGAGTGAAGAAGCCCGCCGACAACCAGCTCAGATTCTTCTTATGCTGCATCTTCATCTTTGCCTTCTGCTGCAACTTGCCGGCGTCCCGCTCGATGTGCTCCTTGACATAGTCTTCGAGCCCTAGGAAGCTGCTATAGCGCAGATTATCACGATCATCTGGCTCGACTTCCTTCTTGTTTACCTTGATCAATTTGGCTGAAGCCTTTAACAGCGCCTCAGTGTTGACCGAGGAGGTTTTAACACCCAGCGTCTGAGCAACCACACCGCTGTCAAGTTGGGTTTTTGCCAGCCATTCTTTGACTCTCTGTATCTTCTCTGTCTTTGTGAACATGCCTTTAATCTAACGGAAACTTTGCTGGTTGACAATGCTGTTGTTTTCCACGATTCTTTTGCATATGACGCTTGAAGTGACTTTAGATACTGACTCCGAAACGGTTACAGTGATTCTAGATGACCATCTGGTTGTGCATGCGCAGAAGGACGGAAACGGCGACATCGGGTTCAATAAGAACTATCAACGAATCGAAGAAGAGTCGCTTCAGTTAATCGTCCACCAGCTATGCACAGGATTGTTGAATCTAGAAACTGATGCTACCTAGCATCCACGCTGTAACTAATGGAGAAAACCAAACTGGCAATGACCAAACGGCAAGATCGGCCGTCTTGGTATGAATACGCCATGGGCATGGCCATCCAAGCCCGAACCAGATCCGAAGACCCTCACTATCAAGTCGGCGCATACGCGTTGAAGACGGACAACACCTCAGGCCCTACAGGCTACAATGGTACCCCGCCTGGTGTTGAAATAGACTGGAGTGACCGGGATTTGCGCCGGGACTTCGTCATCCACGCTGAAGTCAATTGCCTGAACTGGGTGTTGCCTGGTGAGTGTAAGCTTATTGCTGTAACAACAATGCCCTGCCCTAGCTGCATGGCGTTGATTGCTTCAAAGAAGATTCCCGTTGTCCTTTACGACGAGATCTACAAAACAGACCCCACCGTTGAAGCCCGTGTCATCAATATGGCCAAAATCTTCAACATTGAGTTGATCCACCAACCGTCAAACAAAAAAGTTTGAAATAGTTCCCAGGCTCCATTGTAGGTTGCCTTGCGACTGTGGTAAATTGTTCCTGTTCGATATCAAAAGAGAATCTGGAACCAATTATGACGTTAACCGAATATGCAGTGCCGCGACCACTTTGTCAGAAAATCCCCACCCATGCCATTGAAGGCATTAAACGACTAGACAACAAGCGCTAGCGTCCACAATCATAACCTAAGGAATTTGTATGAAATCATGTTCATACGATGAGGCACTCGCTGCCTCCATCGAGTATTACCACGGAGACGAACTGGCAGCCAAAGTGTTCGTTGACAAATACGCACTGAGAAACAAAGAAGACCGGCTGGTTGAGAAGACACCTGAAGACATGCATTGGCGCATAGCCAGGGAGTTTGCCAGGATTGAAAAGAAGAAGTTCAAAGACCCGCTCAGCGCCGAGACTATCTTTGAGTTGCTACACCGCTTCAAATACCTCATCCCGCAAGGCTCGGCGATGTTCGGCATTGGAAATAATCTCCAAACGATCTCGTTGAGCAACTGCTACGTTGTTACCCCACCACAGGACTCCTACGGCTCCATTCTACGCACCGACCAGCAGCTGGCACAGATTAGCAAACGCCGAGGGGGCACTGGTGCAGACCTCAGCCACTTGCGTCCCAGCGGTGCAGTTGTCAAAAACGCTGCTCGCACATCCACTGGCATACCTGCCTGGATGGAGCGTTACAGCAATACGATCAGAGAGGTTGGTCAGGCCGGCCGCCGAGGAGCATTGATGTTGACGTTGGCCGTGGAACACTACGAGTCTGATGTGTTCGCTACCATCAAAAATGATGCATCAAAGGTGACGGGAGCCAATATCTCGCTACGCCTCAGTGACAACTTCTTGCACGCTGTGAAGAAGGACAAGTCGTTTACATTGAAGTGGCCCATCAACGGGGAGCCAAAAATGACCAAAGAGGTCCAGGCTCGGGAGCTGTGGAAGAAGATCATTCACTCTGCCTGGCTTAGGGCGGAACCTGGCTTGCTGTTCTGGGATCGCATCATCAACTATAACGCGGTCGACTGTTACTCCAAGTTTGGCTTCAACACAGTCAGCACCAACCCATGCAGTGAGCTGCCGTTGTGTGAACATGATAGCTGCAGGCTGCTAGTAGTGAACCTGCTGTCCTTCGTCAATGAAGCCTTTTGCGACCATGCTAAGTTTGACTTCCCGTTGTTTACACGGCTGGTCAAGGTGGCTCAACGCTTGATGGATGACCTCATCGACCTGGAACTGGAGAAGATCGAGGCAATCATCGCCAAGATCAAAGCCGACCCTGAAGACGCAGTCATCAAAGCTGAAGAGTTGCAACTGTGGGAGAACATCTACAATAAATGCGCTGAAGGTCGTCGAACCGGTCTTGGTATTGTTGGATTGGCAGACATGCTGGCTGCTTTGAACATCAAGTATGGCTCTCCGGAGAGCATCAAGTTTGTTGAGAAAGTACTCCGCACGATGAAGCATGCCTCTTACGAGAGCTCAATGGAAATGGCTGCCGAGATTGGCCCGTTTCCGATTTGGGACTGGGAGTTGGAAAAGAACTCTGAGTTCCTGCTCAAAATCAAAGAGGAGAATGCAGCATTGTACTGGGCGATCAAAAAGAATGGCCGGCGTAACATCGCCAACCTCACCATTGCCCCGACTGGCTCAGTAGCGTTGGTAGCACAAGTCAGCAGCGGTATTGAGCCGTTGTTTAGACTTGAACCTTACATCCGCCGTAAAAAGGTCAACCCCAACGATAAGAACGCTCGCATCGACTTTGTAGATCCGTCAGGAGACTCCTGGCAGAATTTCGAAGTCTACCACCCAACGGTGAACCTGTGGCGACAGCTGACTGGACAGAAAGATCTGAACAAGTCTCCCTGGTTTGGTTGCTGTGCTGAAGACCTAGACTGGGTGACAAGGGTGATGCTTCAAGCAGCAGCTCAACGCCATCTAGACCACGCCATCAGCAGCACCATCAACCTGCCAGAATCTGCCACCGAAGACGATGTGGCAGAAATCTATATGACCGCCTGGGAAGCCGGGTGCAAAGGTATCACTGTTTACCGCAACAACTGTCGTACTGGTGTGTTGATCGACAAGGTCAAACCAGAAGTCAGTGTCACCTTGCCTCAGACTCAGGCACCCAAGCGACCATCTACGTTGCCTGCGGATGTATTCCTAGTCCACGTCAAGGGCGTTGAACATTACGTGGTTGTTGGGTTGTTGGGATTCCGCCCCTACGAGGTGTTCACTGGTCTCAACGAGGACAAGAAGAAAGGCTTCTTCATTCCCAAGTCGGTAAAAACCGGTGAGGTGACGAAGATAACCCGTGGTCGTTACGAACTGAAGGCAGTCAACGACGAAGCATCCTACATCCTCAACAACGGACATAGTGATGAGACGGTTGACGCATTGACGAGAATGATCTCTACCGCGCTGAGACATGGCGCTGATCTGTCGTTTATCGTGCAACAGCTGGAGAAAACCACCGGCGATATGACAACGTTCGCCAAAGCAGTAGCAAGGACGTTGAAGAAATACATCGAGGATGGCACCAAAGTACACGGGGCTGCCTGTGAGTCCTGTGGTAGTGAAGAGTTAAAACGTGAGAGCGGTTGTGTGACCTGCCCATCCTGTGGCTGGTCGAAATGTAGTTAACTATGGCTAAAGGTACATTCATAACAATTGAAGGCAGCGAGGGTGGTGGAAAGACCACCCAGCTAGCTCTTCTAGCGGAAGCTTACAAAAAGCGCACCGGTGAGACTCCAGTGGTCACCCGGGAACCCGGTGGAACGCCGTTGGGTGAGGAGATTAGAAAGCTGTTCAAAGACCCCAACAATAAGCTCTGCCCTGAGACGGAGCTGCTATTGCTGCAGGCATCAAGAGCCCAATTGGTCAGGGATGTAATCAGGCCTGCGCTTGACGCTGGCCGTACAGTAATCTGTGATCGTTACATCCACTCTACGTTGTTCTACCAAGGCTTTGGGCGAGGCTTGGACCAGAACATCATTGCTGCCACCACACTGTTGGCCACTGATGGTGTGGTTCCCGACTTGGTGTTGGTGTTGCAGCTGCCGTTTGAGAAGATGCTCGAACGGGTAAAGAAGCGTGGAAACCTGGACCGCATGGAGAATGAAGCATCAGACTTCTTCCGCCGTGTGCAGGCAGGAGTCGATTGGCTGGCCGAAAGCGGCTCACCAAAGGTAGCAGGCATTGACGCCGACCAGTCCATTGATGCTGTCCAACGTGACATCATTGGGGCACTGGAGAAACACAAGATATTTGGAATCATAACCCTATGAGTAATAACAAAGAAGTACCCGCTGAACTGCTGCCTAAAGTAGTCGGCGAGGTGATGAAGCAAACAGACACACGAGTATACCGACAGTTCGTTGAACAGACGGAAGGCAAGGGGCCAAAAATCGTTGACCCTCGGAAAACCGAAAAGACCCGAATGAAGCTGCCTGACGTTGAGTAACCATGATCACCGCTAAGATACTGAAAGATAGCTGGAACCCTGCAGGACAACGGCTGACCACCTATGTCGTCTCCTACCCACGCATGATCCATGCTGAGATAATGACGCACCGGATGTTCTCTAAGAATGCAGCCAGCAGCCGAGCCATCCCAGCCAAGAAGATGCGAGAGACTATCCTGGCTGAACCTGCCACACCTGAATGGTGGGGAGCCAACCAACCCGGCATGCAAGCTGAGGCTCAACTAGAAGGTGATGCGTTGACCAGGTGTC
>ERZ1292625.1808-Hain-H41-01um-R1-1808-length-22773-cov-13_pt1 | contig 22773 bp, 13 predicted proteins | sample MGYA00564400_ERZ1292625 | MGnify/ENA primary metagenome ERZ1292625 (study PRJEB36523, sample SAMEA6512639) | groundwater metagenome | collected 2019-01-08 | study: AquaDiva: Metagenomics assemblies of 32 groundwater samples | reverse complement strand
GTAGGTTCGTCCTCCCCTGACTGTGTCGGGGGAGGGGAGTAAACTCGGCCATGGGCACGAATCGCCGCCTCGCTGCTGCGCACGATACCACGCCGCTCGTATCCATCTTCGATGCGAACGATTGGAAAAAACTAGCGGACCCGTCAACCTTACCCGCGGGAACGCAGGGTCTCAGCGCGGCGTTTTCCGCGGACTGCGGACTCTTGGCAGTCGGGTCCGACGCGTCTCCGTTCGTCACGATCTATAACACGAGCGGCTACGGAAAGTTGCCCAATCCGGCAACACTTCCTGCTGGGCTGGTGAACGGGGTCGCCTTTTCTCCCAACGGCGCCTATCTCGCGACGGCCCATGATGTATCGCCGTTCATTACGATCTACGATGTGGTTACGTGGGTCAAAGTGGCGAATCCGGCAACGCTTCCATCCGCGCAAGCGTTTGGTTGCGCGTTCTCTCCGAGTAGCGCGCTTCTGGCGGTCGCGCACAGTTCTGCACCGTACATCACGATCTACGACACGGCGACGTGGACTAAGCTCGCGAATCCTTCGGTGTTGCCGACTGGGAACGCCTTTGGCTGCGCTTTCTCTTCTGACGGGTTGTACCTGGCGGTCGCGCACGCCACCGCGCCATTCATCACGATCTACAACACGTCTGATTGGAGCAAGGTCGCTGATCCGTCTACGCTGCCTCCGGACTACGGAATAAGCTGTGCGTTCTCCCGAGACAGCACTTTGCTCGTGGTCACCCATTCGGGTGACCCGTTTACCACGATCTACAGTACGAGTGGCTGGGGTAAAGTCGCAAGCTTGCCTTCGAGCAATGGGAACGCCTGCGCGTTCTCATTCGATGGCGCGCTGCTGGCCGTTGGTGAGCAAGCATCTCCCTACGTTGGAGTATATCGAACCAGCGACTGGAGCAGAATTTCTGGCCCGTACACAGAGCTGGCCGGTTTTCCTGTCGGGCTCGCTTTTGGCCCGCCGGTCCTTGGGGTAGATGCCAATCTTCCGTTGCGGGAGTTGATGGCGGATCAGAACGCGAACATCCTGTATGGGACTTTTGCTCTTCTTACAATCAGCGCGAGCGGGGCGACAGGGGAGTTGGGCACGCTTACGGCGACGCTGCCAGTCAAGGAGTTGCTGGCGGACGAGAACCAGAATACCGCGTATCTGGTACTGCCAGCGAAGACAATCGGGAGCGACGGTGCCACTGGAGAGGTTGGCAATTCGGCGTCGCCGCTGAATCTGCCCCTGAAGACGCTGAATGGGTACGGGGGCGGCGCGTTGTTCAGCGAGACGCTTCCGACGAAGTCGCTTAGTGCGACTGGCGTGACTGGGTTACTTGCTACGCTTACCGATGTGCTGCCGGCGAAGACGCTTGTTGCTGCTGGCGTGGTGAGCACCGCTGGTGTACTTGCTGACGTACTGCCGTCGAAGACTCTGTTCGCTTACGGCGACGAAGGCGCAGCGCTCGATCTGCCTTTGAAGACCTTGGCCGCTGCCGGTGTGGTCGGCACGGCCGGCGTACTCGATGCAACATTGCCGCTGAAGATAATTGAGGGTGTTGGCCTCGGTACGACCGTCGGGGCAGCATTTATAAGTCTTCCGGTGAAGCAGCTCATCGGTGCGGGAGTCGCTGAGAATAGAGGTTCCCTTACAGTCAGTTTGCCGCAGAAGTACCTGGCGGCGGACGGTGTGGTTGGCGGAGTGGGGTCCTTCGAGGAAGATTTTCCTGCGCTTGTCCTTACCGCAGCCGGGTACGGCGCTATTACGGCGACCGCCGCACTCGTCCTGCCGCTCTTGCAGTTAGAGGCGGCTGGCTTCGCTGAACTCCCCGCGAATGTCCGCACCTGGGCGCTGAATATGAAAAACCGCGCGCTCACCGAGTACACAGGCTGGGCGTTCGATAGCTTCGCGATCTTCCGCGGTGCCACGCTCGCCGCTGGTGCCGATGGTGTGGTTGTGCTTGGTACGCAAAATGCGGACAACAGTACGCAGATTGCGTCCGTTATTCGAGATGGCGCACTCGAGTATGGCAGCAGTCGGCTGAAACGCATCCCGCGGATCTACGCTGGGCTCGAGTCTGAAGGCGACATGGAATTCAGGACGATCACGACGGAGCATGGACGCCGGTCCTACTTGCTCCCTGAGAACGGCGTCGGCCTTCGCTCTCGTCGTGTGCCGGTTGGTAAGGGGCCAAAATCGCGCTATTGGCAGTGGGAAATTGCAAATCGCGATGGTGCCGGGTTCACTCTCGAGGGTGTTGCTCTCTACCCTGTGGAGCTGACGCGGAGAGTTCAGTAGTGTACGAGGCGCTCGACATCTCTCCCGGTGGAGAGCAGTACCTTCCGCTGGCTCAACACTTGATGCGTCGCCTGCATGAAGTGGTAAAACAATGTGGCTTGACCCACGGGCGAAAACATTTTCTGATCCCCGATGGCGGCGAGATTCAGCTTCGCACCCGGTTCGACTCTGGCGCATGGTATGACTACATCAAGATTGAAGTGGGCGGAGGCGGATACATCCTGCAGCTACAACTATCGTCCTTTGGACCCGAGATTGGCCCTGGGTTCTCCCCCTATCGAGTTTCAATGGCTAGCAACGTGGCTGCCTTCACGCCCTTCCTTGGGTACAGTTATCCTCCAGGAGTGTTGCCACAGATCATAGGGTCACGAATCATTGCATCAGGATCGTTGCTCGCTCCGTTTACGCGGGGCTATTTCGATCGCGAGAAATTCACTCCGTTCGGCGTTGGCGGAGATCCGGTGATTGGGGCGTTCCGGCATAAATACACTGAGGAAGGTATAGCGAAGTCCAAGATCCTTAGCATCACAAGCGCTGGTGCGCTGGTTGACACAACTACGAATGCGACGCTATCGAGGTCCGGGGCGACTTTCTCCGGTGCGCCATCGTTCCTTTCCTATTCTGTGAGCGCTGATGGACGGACGGCGTTACTCGAGAAGGAGATTACGTTCACTGCTACGCCGGTACGTCAGATTCTCAAGCTGCAGATCGATTTCGTTGGTGACCCGCAGATCGTTGCAACGGATGTGGCGCCAACAGCACCCGCCGAAGGGTATGGGCAGACGATTGGCAGTGTCGCGCAACAACGGAGTACAAGCAGTGCTGACGCGTTTGATTATGACACGTTTGGCACTTTTAGTCTTTCAAGCACGACCGCGGCAACCTATCCTGGGGTTTTTGGCCTTGGCACTACCGGCGAGGTAGAGGCTATTGCGTTCATTCAGAACGACACTCTGACGATCGTTGGAAACGATACTGCTATTGATGAATCTAGTTCGGGCGGCGACACATCAATCCATCGCACCGCACCGCCTTCGAACGGTGAATTGGACTACAGCGTGGACAACGCCGTGCTTAGAACTGATGTGCACTTGCTGACTGTGATGTTGCCTTCTGGAAGAACTGAGTCGTTTGTGCTCCGCTCCTCGCGGAATGAAGAAACCGTGGCCAGGAGCGGGCATAGCGGTACATCCCCAACCATATCCAAACACGCCATCAAAGAGCGAACGACTGAAGAAACTGCGCTTGGGATACTCTATGCCGACGCGGCAGTTCCGATTCTCTTCTATGTGCGGCATATAACAGCCGGAACTGAATCTTCAGATCATACCGCCGCTGAAAATTTCGCCCTGGGTACCGTGCCGGCATTGGGTAGTGTCTTGCGCTCTCGCGAAATTGGCGTGATAACCGAGGCTGGCAAGCGCGTCTTGTTCACGGAGATAGCCACACCGGTTAGCTACAGCACGGGCGGCGAATCTTTTTCCTCTGTTAAGGACGGGTTTGTAACCTTTGCTACCCAGGCTTTTGTTCTTACTGCAGGCTTGTCTTGTCCGCCGACCGCCTATTCAGCAGCTAGTGGCAGTACAGACGCAGTGACGACTAACCTGGGGTATATGAAGCAGCACAGAGCAGTAACAGACTTTGCGACCGATCCGGTGGTTTTTGGCCCCTTGAATCAGGGGCGGCTGTTCGTGCACGACGTGTCTGCGGGTGGGTTCGACCCAACGAAGGAACCCTACTATTGGATTGCGGTCAAGGATGAGAATACGTGGATCTTCGGTATGCGTCGCACGAAGGACTTGGACGGGAACACGATCAACGATCTGCAGTTGTGGTCAGGGAATTTAGACGAGATCCAACTGCGTCAGCGCTACATTGATCACCTTCTCGCTGCGGGCCGGTCAGTAGATCCCCCGGACGAGACATTCCTCAATACGTTGCTAGCGGGTGGGTTTGGGGCGTACAATGTGGGACTAGCGCAACAGAGTCGTATTCCAATGGTCTGACGGAGACTCAGAACATGGCAGTTTCGGATGTCATTGCAGCCCAGCAAGAGTACGCGAGCGACGCAGTCGAAGACGCAAACGGCTTTCTAAGCAGCCTGAGCGATATTTCCCAGGCGGGGTATTTCTTCGCTCAGTCGAACGCCAGCATCCCCTCGCCCGGGTTTGATTGGGATACGACTGAGGAGACTGTCGCTCTCCTGACCGGCTTTTTCCCGCCGGCCCTTTCGGTCGATGATATCTCGGCCGTTGCCCCAAGTTTCGCCCCGGAGACAGTTGACTTACTACCGGATCTTCCGGTGCCGGACTTCACTGGCGTCGCCCCTGCGCTTGCCATCCCGCAGGCTCCATCTGCCGCGCTCCCGAGCGCCCCAACAGCCCCTAGCGTAAGTGACCCCATTCTACCCACGGCGCCTACGGTAGTGCTGCCTGTTGCGCCGGTACTCGCCGGTATCACGTTGCCCGAACCTCCGAGCATCGACCTGCCGTCCTTCACAAGCACTGCACCGGTGGACGACCTTGTGACGCCGACGAACAGTTTCGAGTTCTTCGAGCAACTTTACACGTCTGCCCTTCTCGACGAACTACAGGCAAAACTGCTAGATGACTTGCAGAACGGCGGCTATGGTATCGAGCCTGCGGACGAGGCTGCGCTGTGGGATCGCGCCCGCGCGCGAGAGCTTGAGGCGGCGCTGTCGGAGGCGGACGACTTAGTGGCCCAAGCCGCGAGTCGCGGGTTCCCGTTCCCGCCGGGAGACCTGACCGTTGTTCTGCAGCGCGCACACCAGAAGGCGCAAGACAAGATCTCCGGAGTGAGTCGTGACATCGCGCTCAAGCGTGCAGATCTATACGTGGATAATCGCCGGTTCACGATCGAGCAGACGAAGCAGCTTGAACAGGTGCTGATTGGGTATCACAACAGCGTGATGGAACGGTCCTTGAACTCAGCGAAGGCCGTTCTCGATGCTGCAATCCAGGTTTACAACACGCAGATTGCCCGGTTCAACGCGCGCTTGGACGCTCACAAGACCGAAGCCGCGGTGTTCGAGTCGCGCGTGCGCGCGGCGCTTTCCCAGACCGAAGTCTATCGCGTTACGATGGAAGGCAAGCGCATCGAGTCCGACGTGCAGCGCACGCAGGTCGAGGTGTACAACGCGCAGTTAAATGGCGTGAATTCCGTGGTGAATCTGTACAGGGTTCAGATGGAAGCCGCGCAGGTGCAGGCTGGGATTGAGCGGCTGCGGATCGAGGCATTCCGCTCGCTGATTGATGCCTACACCGCACAAGTGCAGGCCAAGGTAGCCGAGTTCAACATGTTCGAGTCACGCATCAGGGGCGAGATTGCCAAGGCCCAGGCCTACGAGTCTGAAGTGCGTGCGTACACAGCCACGGTTGAAGGGGCGAAGGCTAAGGCGAGCATCGCGATCGAGCGGCTGAGAGGACAGATCGCGATTGCCGGCAACACAGTCGAGGTGTTCAGGACGCAAATGGAAGAATACAAGACCAACATCTCTGCGCAGACCCAAGTGATCGACGCACGCGTCAAGGTGTATGGCGGGCAAGTGCAGGGCGCCGCAGCCAAGGCAGGTGCAATGGGTGAGGCTCTGCGGCTCGATGTGTCGAAGAAAGATCTCGAATTCCGCCGAAATGTGGAGAACGCAAAAATCGCCCTCGAAGACGCGAAGACGTTCCTGGCAGGAGCAATTCAGTCAGCACAGATTCGTCTTGGCGCAGGCCAGGCTGCATCTGAGTATTACAAGGCCCTGATCGGCGCAGCGATCAATTCGATCAACACACTCACGGCGCTTACAGCGACGGAGTAAGGAGAAGCTATGGCCGCCATTTTTTCACCCGAGTATTTCGACCAGTTGCTCCGCGGAGGGCAGCCCGGCGCGACCGGCACGAGTCCACTTCTTGAACCCCCGCAGCGCCCAAGTTATGTGGCCCCGCGGCCTGCTCCGGCCTTCGGTGGACTTCCGGAGGCTCCTGCGCCGTCTAGGACCGGGGTCGGATACAAGGCCGGTCGTCTCGTGGGCCGCGGCTTTGGCGCCCTTACCCGGTTAGCAGCACCGCTCGCACTGGGTTCCATGGCAGTTGGTATGGGAGAAAAAGCAGTAAGCCCCGCGAACGAAAATGCGGGTGCAATTGAGCGTGGGCTTGAGATCGCGAGCGGCGCTGATATTACTGGCTTCGGGGCTTGGCTAGGAAACAAACTGACTGGACGAGGCCCCGCGCCGGGGATAGTGCCAGCGGCAAACACGGGAGTCGCGCCGGAAGGTGGAGTGCCTTCTCCTATGGGCGCGGCGTCGGTGACTTCCCCGGCGGCTCCCCCGGTAAACCCCCTCACCGGGCTTCCGGAGATCACTACGCCCCAAGAGCTGCAGGCTGACATTCAGGGCCGATCGACCGCGGCGGGTCAGCTTCTTGGCACGGTGGATACGATGATTGGCCGCAGCGGCGGAACAACGGCCGGAGCGAACGAACGCATTCGAAATTTGACCGCAAATCCGGCCGCGCTCGAGACGTTCAACGCGGCGCAGAGTTTAACTAGGGCCGGAATTACTGCCTCTAGGGACGCAAAAGGGCAACTTCTCTTAACTGGAGACCCGAACGCCCGGCCGAATTTTTACATCGGCCCTGATGGTAAGCCGGTAGGTCGATACGAAGACAGCGCCCAGTACGCCCAGGGAGTTGAACTTGCTGCGCGAGAGCGAGTACAGTTGGGCGCCCTTGAAACAAAGGGCGAACTGGCCGACCAGCTCGCCCGCGTGCGTCGGGCAAAAACCGTGCCAGGCAAGCGGCTAGAGATGGAACTGTACGCCACGATGGAGACGAACCAGGTTAATCGCGAGACAGCTCTTCGCCTCGGCGCGGTCGAGGGGCGCAAGGCCGGGATTGAGGCAGGTAAACTTCAGCTCGACGCAATCCGAACAATGGCTGAAGCGGGAGACAAAGGAGTCAAGGCCACACTTCAGCGCATGACAATTGATGCTATTGCGAAGGGGGACGTAGAGACGGCGTTATTGCTCCAAGGAAAGGAACCGCGTACGGATTCGTTTAGCCTGCAGCCGACACTGAGCGACAAAGAATTCGTGCGGTTGAATAAGCAGACCGGCGCCGTTGTGCGCTTGACTCCTTCGTCGCAAGTTCGCTTCGGCCAAGGCACCGATGGGAAGTTTTACCGCATGAGCGATGACGGGAAACTGACTTCCGTCGCTGCTACCCCGCAAGAAGAAGCGAAGCTCAAAGCGCGATAACATGCCCGATCTGGTTCCCGGTACCGAGCAAGACCTGCTCGTAGATAGCCTGGTCTCCGCTCCACCGGCCGCCCCTGGCGCCGCTGGCTGGAAGGTCGGTGTCGCAGGTCTCAAGTCTGCGGCCCAAGGGTTGAAAGGTTTTGGCGCCCGGCTCATCGGCGACACTGCGACTGAGGCCACCGCACTCGAGCAAGCCCGAGCGGAGCGGGAGGCCGTTGCTCCACTCGTTCGCAAGGTGGAAGACGTGTCGGGTGTCGGCGAAGCATTCGACTTCGCGAAGTACGGTATCGCTTCGGCCCTACCATCCATGCTCCTCATGTTCGCCGGTGGTGCCGCAGGCCGCCTCGCGGGTTCCCTTGCCGCCCGTCGACTTGCAACCGAGGCTACGAAGAACCTAGTGAAGCAGGGCGGCATGATCGCGGGCGCTGGGGCTGGATCGCTCGGACTTGAGGTTGGAAGCATCTTTCCCGAGGCTGTGCAGGAGGGCGTGGAGAGCCCGGTCGCCCGGTCGCTTGCGGGCGGCACGGCCGCCGCTGCGCTCGATGTTCTTCCGGGGGCCTATATCGCTAACCGGCTCGGGCTTCTCAGCACTGCTCGGAGGGAAGCGCGCAAGGCCGGCTTTGGCGCTATTGCGCGTGGTGCCGCGGGTGAGGCTGGCAAGACTGCGATCTTTGAGGGCGTGACCGAGGCGGCACAGGAAGCGATTGAGCGTGCCGCTGCGGGTAAAGTCCTGGATACCCCCGAGGCGATCAGTGAATATCTCAACGCGGGCGTGATTGGTGCGCTCGGTGGCGGCGCCGTAGGCGGTGCGGCGGGGGTAGTCTCGACCGCCGCCAGGCCGATTGAGCAGCCGGCCGTGCCTGTTGCAATTCCGGCTACAAACGTAGCCGTTTCGGCAACACCCGTCCCGGCTGAGATACCTGCCGAACCCGCGCCGCTACCGATTCTGTTCGAGCAGGACGATATTCTTCCGCCGCCCGATATGATCGCGCCGGAGGAGCCCAGGATCGTGCGCCCCGGACCGGAGGCGACCGCGCGAGAAGAATACCAGCGCACGGCCTCGCCCTTCGCCGAGGATGCGGACCGGATGCGCCAGGAGTTCCTGACGACTCAGCAGGGGCAGCTCACGGAGAAGATTGCCGCGCTCGAGGCTGAGAAGGGTGCGAAGGGAAAGAGCGCGAGACCGAAGAGCCAGGTGATCCTCGAGCAGCGCGCGGCGCAAAACGAACTTGCAGCGCTGGCACCAGAACTCGCGCGCGTCGCCGGAAGCCTGAAAACGCGACAGGTGCTGCTCTCGACGCCGAGCACGGTGGGTGAACGGCACTCGTCCGGGCAGGGGATTCCGCTCCTCCCGGAGGCGATCGACACGACCCCGGCCGAGACCGCGATTGCTCAGACGAAACGGCAGCACGGGCTCCTCGTCTCGAGCCGCGAGGCCCAGCTCGCCCCGATCACGGAGGCGCCGGCGCTCGTGATTCCCGAATTGCGAGCGCCGCGTGAGACCATCCGTCAGGCAAACCCGCAGGAACGTCGCGACGCGATCGAGGGCGTGGCGGTCGAATCGATAAAGAAGAACGCGGCTGAACTCTCGAAGGCCGGCGGGTTCAGGAAGGGCACGGCGTTCAAAGCCCGGGAAGCTATTATCCAATCCGCAGTAGATGCCGCACAAGCCCCGACACTGGAAGAAGCGCAGACCCAGGTGCGCGCCTCGATCGTGAAGGCCCTCGGCGGGAACGTGAACAAGCAGGACGCGGAGACCTTCGCCGATGCGGTGGCGAAGGACATTGGGCGGGCGCCTTCATTCTATTCCAGGGGGGCAGCAGAGCAATGGCGAACTATTGACGGCGTTGCCGGTGATCTACAGACGAATGAGGCGGCCCAGAGGATCATAGATACCAGGAGCAAAGGCACTGCATATATTCGCGCCTTACCTAACTGGCAAGGGCGCGAGTTCCGCGTTGTGGAGAATGAGCGTAATCCGGGAACTTTTTTGATCCAGGAGCGCCGTGCAGTAAGTCCCCAAGTTGAGTATGTCCACTGGGGCGGCGTTCCCACGGGCCAGCTTGATCCGACGAAGATGGGCACCGGCGTCAAGGGCGCGGACTGGGCACCTGCACAACGCGCGGGGGTACAGTACAGCAGCGCGGTAGTGAAGGGCGTGGACTATCAGGAGCGCGCGGTTCAAGCGCGCACCCGGTACGAGGGCACGCTCGCCCCCGACAAGGTCTACATCGCGCGCGGCTCGGACCCGCTCCTCGCTGCGCAGCGCCAGGCGGGCAGGTCGGAAGAAGATGCATGGGCGCACTATATGAGGGCCGTGAAAGAGCAAGGCTATGACGCCATGCTCTTCGGTGGAGGTCAACTGCGAATCTTCACGCCACAGCCGGTCAAAGCAGTACCAGCCCCTAATCCGCTGGCCGTCACGGGCACGATTGTGAACATCGGACTGAAGATCGAGACGGGTGGCGAGATCACGGCGGACGAGGCCCGTGCAGCTCTGAACACACTCGGAACCCCGGCGCTTCAGAGCGCGGTGCACCAGTCAGAGACTGAACTGACTCTGGTCGCGGTTCTTCCCCGCGCACTGACTTCCGATGAGGCGAACAAGCTCGCCGTGGATCTGAAGCAGCAGGCGATCGTCCAAGTCGTGAACGGCCGGGGCGAGCTGTACGGACCAATGGCTGCCGAGTGGGGTCCATTCAATCCGGACCTGTTTTACCTGCTTGATGGGCGAAAGCTCTCCGTGATCCAATCAGAGTGGGGCCGCGCGACGAACGAGTATGACCGCGTGCTCGCCGAGCGGGGCGAGAAGATCTCAGCCCATCTACGGGCGTTGATCGGCAAGGATCCCGGGCTCGAGGTGAAGCTGTTCCTCGCCAAGGCGGGCGATGAGACAACGATCGGTGCCTACACGCGGGTCGACAAGGACAAGGCCGTCGTCGCGCTTGCCCTGAACGCGAAGAACGAACTGTCGCTCGCGGACCACGAGGGGTTCCACTACCTCGAGGACCAGAAGCTCGATCCGCACGAGCGCGCGATCATCGCGCGGGCCTTCAAGTCCGGCTCGCCGCTCTACAACACCCTCATGGAGAAGGCCCGCGCTTACGATCGGGCAAGCCAGACTACGCTCGCGGATGAGATCGCAGCGACGCCCGCGGAGGCTCGCGCGTACGGATTCGAGTTCTGGCGCCGGGGGGAATTGCAGGTCGAAGGGGCACTCGCCCGGATCTTCAGGGCCTTGCACGAATTGCTGCAGAAGATTGTGAACTTCATCGACGGCCAGGGATTCAAGTCGGTCGAGGACGTGTTCAGTGCGATCGACCGCGGCTCGGTTGCGCAGCGGGAACGCACGGGCGGGTCGGCCCTGTATGACCTTCGTTCCGAGGCCGGTATTGCGCCGTGGTACCGGTCGGAGCTGCGCGAGAAACTCGCTGGGCTCGCGACCAAGTCCGCGAGCGCGCAGGGGTGGAAGGAGGCAATCAAGGGCCTGAAGGGAGTCAAGCAGGACGAGATCGAGTGGAGCGGATTGCAGGAGTGGTTGGATCTTCAGCAGGGCCGCGTGACGAAGGAGCAGGTCCTGCAGTACCTCGACGAGAACGGCGTGCGCGTCGAAGAGGTAGAGCTGGGTGAGGGCGGGGTTCAGGTTAGTGAGGCGATGCAGCGCTATCTAACCGATACCGATCATCGCGCTTTCGACCCTGCACGCTGGGGACGGGAAGCTCAACGTCTGGAGCGTCGCGCGCAGGTACTTCAAGAGCGAAATCGCACAGCTACGTTCACCGCTTCCGAATCCGTTCGCGCCGCCGAAGAAGTGAATGCCGCGTGGGAACTCGTGAGCGAGGCCCTTCGCCACGCTGAGGGGTTGAACGCAGAAGGCTCCGTGACCGGCATGCCGAAGTTCGCGGGCCCGGGTCTGAACCTGCCGGGCGGGAAGAATTATCGGGAACTGCTTTTGACGTTGCCCCAAGTCGCTACTGACACTGCGGGCTGGACGGTGAAGGCCGGTGAAGGAGATCCTGCTAGTGGCCTGGTATGGGAAATTCGTGATGCTCGCGGAAAGTGGGTGATGGGAGTGCCGCGGGAAAACTACCCGAGCAGAGGTGATGCCCTGTACTACGCGGCGAACAAATATCGCAGCCCGCTGGCCAATTTCCAATCCGCCCACTTTGATGAACCTAATATTCTCGCCCATGTGAGATTCAATGAACGCACGGACTCCGAGGGCAAGCGCGTGCTGTTCCTCGAAGAGCTGCAGTCGGACTGGGCGCAGAAGGGGAGGAAGGAAGGGCTCATCGACAAGGCGTTCCTCAAGGCCAAGGACGAGTTCGAGGCTCTGTATCTCGAGCGTAGCGCGATAGGTGGTATACCCCAGGCCGAGCGGACGGAAGAACACGCCGCGCGAGCGCGTGCGATCCAGCAGCGATTCAACGAGCTGCATGCCGCGTTCCCCGGCCTCTCTGGGCACGTTCGTACAACGCCGGCCGCCCCCTTCGTCGGATCCACACAAGCGTGGACTGCCCTGGTACTGAAAAGGATGATCCGGTACGGGGCTGAAAACGGGTTCGAGCGCATCGCGTGGACGACAGGAAGTCAACAAGTTGCCCGCTATGAAAGTGCTCTTCGCAAGGCTGTGGATTCGATCGAGTGGACGAAGACGAAGGATGGGGTGCACCTGGTGGGGTGGAAGGGCAGGGTTGATTACTCCGCCGACCAACGTAACCCCCGCACCAAAGTCGTCGACACTACTGAGTCCGAGTCCGCCCTCTCCGACGCGATCGGGAAGTCGATGGCGGAGAAGATCCGTACCGACCCCGCGCAGTCGGGAACTATTGAAGGCGAGAACCTGAAGATCGACGACACTGGCATGGCGGGGTTCTATGATCGCATCGTGCCCTCGGTTGCCAAGGAGGTCTTGCGCAAGTTGGGGGGTGGGAAGGTCGGTGAAGTGAATCTCGGCGTAGCGCAAAAGCGGGACTTGTACGTTACTAAAACTAACGCATCCACGTGGCAGATATATGACAAGAATTCAGATAGCTGGCTAGGACACTCATCCGAGCAATGGGTAGATAGTCCTGTATCAGCCAAAGAGTTTAGAAGTGAGTCAGGGGCCACCCAGCAGGCAATGAAACTGCAAGATACTCCTGATGTTCGCAAGCAACCTGGCTTCGACCTCACTCCTGCGCTCGCTCGCGAGGCCGCGCGCGGGCTCCCGCTCTTCTCGAGGGCCGCAGCGTCCGACGAACTACTTCAACGATTCAAGGCCGGCGAACTTCCCATCGAGCAGCAGCGGCTCGTCGTCGCTGGGCTCCTGGAGGACGCCGGGGTCGCTACGCCGACCCTCAAGCAGTTTGGGCTGGAGGGCGTGGGGAGCTTCCGCCGGTGGCTCTTCGAGAACGTGACGACGGGGAACTACACCGCACGGTTCTCCAAGGGATACAAGAACGTGATGCAGGCCCTCTCGGCCTACTCACACAGGAAGCAAACGCTGATCTCGGAAGGCTCGCTCGTGGGGCTCTCGGAGTGGCACAAGAATGCGGGGCAGGACGATATTACGGTCGTGGGGCGGGTCCTTCTCGCCCGGACAGACCAGGGTCTTCTCGCAGGCTCGCCAGAACTCGCGGCCCTCCTTGCTCCGCTCACAGAGCTGCAGCGCAAGATGTACGACCAGGCGACGATTATGATCGCCGGACGGTTGCAGCACGAGTTCGAAGTCGAGAAGCGCACGATGGCCGGGCTTCTCCCCGCGGCGGACTACCAGGTCTGGGAGACGAACCGAGCCTCGCAGGTGGAGAAACTACAGGCTGAAGGCTACGTTCCCGAGCGACGTTATGGGGATCACGTCGTGCATATCTACCGCGACCTGCTCGATGAGCGCGGGCGGAGCCAGCGGCTCACCCTGGTGTATGAACAATACGAGCACCAATCAACGGCCGAGGCGCAGGTGCAGCGCTATCAGGAAGTTCTCGCACGTGAGGCACCGGACCTGAAGGCCGAGTATGGCTACCGATACAAGGCCGATCGGGACACTTCGCTCTCGATCCAGCAATTCCTTGACACTGCGCGCCGGCATGGCGTGGTCATCACGCAGGCTGAGAAAGAGCGCCTGGCTAAGGCTCTCGTTGCCGCGGACTCGATTCGTCGCAACAGGATGTTCCGCAGGAAGAACATCCCGGGTTATTCCGAGGACATCATGCGCGTGCTGAATGAGTTCGTGGTGACGACATCGAACAAAGTGGCCTACGCCGAGTTCTCAAGGGCGATCAACGATGCAACCCAGGGTAAGCCTGTGGATGCGCGCACCGAGGCGGGCGTTGTGCGCATCAACACCACGGAAGGAAACCTTTGGCAGAAGGATGGCGCGCAGGCGAACTTCTTCCGCAATATCTCGGACGGCCTGGTGGACTATGTGCTCGTGCCGGATCACACCGGTACATGGTCGAAGACTCTGCGCGGCGCGACTATGATGTACTTCCTCGGTGGGTCGCTTGCGGCCGGTGCGGTGAACGCGATGTCGGTCCCGATGAACACAGTGCCCTGGCTCTCGCAGTCGACTTCCTACACGAACGCCTTCGCGACGACCCTCGCCTCCTGGAAGGACACGATGGCGAACCAGTCCGCGCTTAGAGACCTGCCGACGCTCAGGGACCCGAGCGTGGCGATCCCGGCGATCGACTCCGTGCCGGGCCTCCGGCAGGCGCTCATTGCCGCGGCGGAAGATGGTCGCACGCTTGACACCGAGATCCATCAGATCATGGGGGTCTCGCAAGGCGGGCTCCTTGCCAAGAGCCGCAAGGTGCAGAAGGCCATGCAGACGTGGATGTTTCCGTTCCGCTTCGCCGAGCAGACGAACCGGATCGCGACCTTCATCACGGCCTACAAGATCGGGCAGGAGAACAAACTCACTGGGCGCCAGCTCTACGAGTTCGCGGCCGAGGCGGTCGACAATACGCAGAATGTTTACAGCGAGGTTAATAGGCCAGGTCTTGCACGCCACCCGGTGTGGGCGCTTCTCTTCATGTTCAAGTCGTTCCCGCTCTTCACGCTCGAGATGCTTCACACCATGTATCGGCAGAACCCGAAGTCGGCTGTGTACATGCTGCTCGGACTCACGGCGATGACGGGCGTGAATGGCCTGCCCTTTGCCGAGACGCTGCTCGACCTGATCGACACGATCTCGCAGCGCCTGTTCGGCTCGCCGTTCAACGCGCGCCGCGCGATGAGGAACGTGATGAAGGACGCGAGCGAAGCAATAGTCGGCGTAGACCTGTCGGAAGTGTTCCTGCGCGGCACGATCAACGCGGTGACCGGCATGAACGTGGCTTCGCGTATCGGCCTGGGAGATTTCGTCCCGGGCACGCGCATCGGCGCGGCGGACAACGACTACGCGCGCACGATGGAGCAGGTCCTGGGGGCGCCGATCGCGATGGCGACCGATGTGGTTCAGGCTGTGGGCAAGCTGACCAAGGCTGACTTTTATGGCGCGCTTCGCGAGGGCGGACCCTCGGCCGCAAGGAACGCGATTAAGGCTTACGAGCAAATGGATAAAGGCTTCGCGGTGGACGCGCGCGGGCAGAAACTCGTCGACGTGTCCGGGCCGGAAGCCTTCTGGCAGGCGCTCGGATTCTCGAGCGCATCACTCGCCAAGGCCTATGATATGGACCGGATTGACAAGCAGACCAAGGCCTTCTACGCCCAGGTCCGGGCGGACTTCACGAAGGAACTGGTCCAGGCCTCACTCGCCGGGGACTCTGCCAAGGCAGCGAGCGTGTACGACGCGATGCGCTCGTGGAACGAGTCCTACCCCGACATGCCGCTCGCCCTGTCGCCGGGTACGCTGCGCCGGCAGATGGTGATGGCGGGGCTGCCCCTGAATGAGCGCACGCAACGGCTCCTGCCGAGGCAACTGCGCGGCACGAGTCTCGAGTGATACACTTACAGATGGAGCCACTATGAGCTGTGAAACCGAAGACCTCGAGATCCTCAAGGGCAAGACCTTCAGTCGCGTGATCCGCTGGGAATCAACGCCATTCCTCTACAAGGCGATCACCGCGATCACGAAGGCCGGCCCGGTCGTCGTGACCGCGACGGGACACGGTGTGCCGGATGGCTGGCGCGTGGCGATCGTGTCCGCGGGCGGCATGCGGGAGATCAACGCGAAGTATAGTCCCCCGCGGCCGAGTGAGTTCCACCGCGCGAAGAAGCTCTCGAGCGATACACTCGAGCTGAACGAAGTGAACTCGGCCGGCTTCACGACCTACACTTCCGGCGGCTACGTGCAGTATTACACCCCGGTGGACCTGTCCGGGTACAGCGCCCGCATGACGATCCGGGATCAGGTGGGAGGTACGTCGCTTCTCTCGCTTACGACGGTGGTCGAGAATGGCCGTATCGTCCTTGACAATACGGCCAAGACCATCACCCTCACGATCTCCGCGACGGATACCGCGCTGGTCACGTGGAGCGAAGGGGTGTATGATTTGGAGATGGTGTCCTCGGGGGGTGTCGTCACGGAAATCCTGGCGGGGACGATCACGGCGTTGGACGAGGTAACCACATGAACGGAAGCGCCGGATTCAAGGGTGAATTGAGCATCAAGGTGATCCGCGGCGCGGGCACCTCGCTCTGGCGGAAGCTGTTGGACCTTTTTCTACGGAGAACCATCAAATGAAATCCACGATCATCAAGCTCCCCTTTGGCGCCGGCCGGGTCATTCTCGCGCATGAGAAAGAAGGTTGCGCCCGCTGGTTCCCAGGCGGGCTTGCGTTCCACTCGAACCTGCGGGCGGATCTGTTCCACCGGGGCAAGTGGCAGGGCTCGAAGGACCTCGGCTCTGGCCTCGTGACGGACTGGGCCGCGATGGCAATTGCGAACGAGGCGGTCACGCTCGCCTCGCCCTCGGGCGCACGGATCAACACGCTCTTCCTCGCCAACTGGCACACGAGCGGCAAGGGTGTAACGGCGGCGGACCAGGAGGACTTCAAGATCGAGACCGCGTCGACCGTCGGCGGCGAGACGGCCGTGGCCGGAACGCAGTCGATCGGCACGGCGACCGTGGGAACCGCGCCGGTCTATCAGACCGTGGCGACCATCGCCTACACCAACACCGAGGCCGTGACCGAGTGGCTCCTGAACACCGCCTCGACCCAGTTGGCCACGACCGGCTCGCCCTTTACGGCGGCCACGGCCACGACTGGCACTGCGACGGCCACGCCGTTCACGGCCTCCAGCGCGACGGTCCAGGGGCAGCAGCAGAACATCGTCATCCCCGGTACTACCCCGGTGGTCGGATTGATCCAGTCGAACAGCACGTCCGTGCTGACCCTGTGCAACAATGGCACCACGGGCTGGTTCAACCAGTCGAACGGTGCGGCGGGTTCGACCCCGGGCGGCACGGAGACCTACGGCCTGCGGCCGATTCCGTGGGACCACAAAGTGTTCGCGGCAATAAATGTGGTCAATGGTGATAGCATTGCTTTCACCTATCGTTTAACGGTCTCGCCAGGGGGGTAGACATACAACGCTACTTTGCGGTATGCTAGGTATACAAGGAGAGACCTCGTATGCCGATGCCCAAAGTAGCGCCGCAGTTGAATACATGCCCGCGGTGCAAAACCGCTTTTGAGACCGGAGGCAGAGGCCGGCCGAAGAAGGGACAGGTCTTCTGTTCCATGCGGTGCAAAGCGCTTAACCGGGTTGTTCAGCCCGACCTGCACGAGCCCACCCAGCTTCAGCTCGCATACATCGCGGGCTTGTTTGATGGCGAGGGCTCGATTGTTTTGTACAACCGTGGGTACGGAGGTCGACCGCAATTACGTGCTACTGTGTCGAACACGTTTGAGGGGGTGATGGACTGGTTGATGCAGGTGCTTTGCACCGGGACCGTGGTGCGGCACGTTCATCCGGCGGAAACCGGGTATAAGGACGCCTTGACCTGGCAGTGCTACGGGCAGAATGCGGCCAAGCTGCTCGGGCTACTGCTACCGTGGCTAATCATAAAGAAAGAGCGCGCCCTGTACGCTATTGGGACCCAGGTAGTCGTGGGAAGCACGGCAAGGGTGTAACATATAGATGTCGAGACTGCGGCTCATTGAACGCGGCACACGAGAGGATCTAACATGGCACTCTACCTGATCGCAAACGGACCAATGCCCACGACCGCCGCGCAGGCGGCTGTCACGACCGGCACGGCCATCAAGACGATGCTCCAGGCGAAGCTCGGGGCGAACACGAACCATCCGGCGAAGGTCGTCGAGTGGGGGATCTCGTTCGACGGCAGCGCTGCGGCCACGCCGATCAAGTGCGAGCTGCTCACGACCGGCGCGATCGGCGCTACGGTCACGGAGTTCGTGGCGGCCGACATCATCAACCTGACCGACCCGAACGCCGCGGCCGTGACGGACGATTTCCCGCTCGCCTTCACAGCGGCGGGCGATGAGAGCGGGCATTCTGCCAGCGCGGAGGGGAGCATCGTCGCGACCCGCATGTTCGACTTTCAGTTTGTCGCGCCGACCGGGCAGTACGTCAAGCAGTTCCCACTTGGCCGGGAGCCGCAGTTCAAGGCTACGGAGTTCTGCCGCGTTCGAGTGACCGCAGGCGCGGCGGTGAATGCGTACTGCTACATGGTGCTTGAGATCTGATCCGTGAATGTGACGTACTTCTTCAACATGCCCGTCAACGCACTGTTCTGAATGCAGACCGAGATTTGAGCGAGGCTAGACGTGGGAACTAGATTTTATTTTAACCAAGATGCTGCGGCCCCGGTTACGCCTAGTAGTTGGTCTGCTGGCTGGAATAAAACTACGGGACAGGACACAATTACTACACCTCGCAGTCTGTCGTTGGGAAAAATTCCATCTAGTTTCACGGGTAATGGGAACACTGGGACAGGAGTATCCGGCCAATTTGTTGCGGTAACTAGATTTGTTAGCCTCGGGTTAACGCAGGCACAAACTATAGGGGGTACGGTCAAAGGCCAAATCGCCTGCAGAGAAACTAACGCCACCGATAACTATAACCTCGCTGTGGCCATTAAGATAGTTAAGAGCGACGGCACTGATCGAGGGGTCTTGCTCGCTGTTTCGGCGTCCGATGATGTGGCGACTCAGCCACCAGAAATGCGGAACTTGGGGGGTGGTGAGCAGGAGAACAGAAAATTACGAGATTCCGCGGAAAGCACCACTATTACGCTAGTTGATGTGGCCGCGGAGCGTGGAGATTTTATAGTCGTAGAGGTGGGTTTCAGACAAGACAGCACTTCAACGGCAGCGGGGGTTGTGTCCGCATGTAGTTTGTCCACTGTATCTGATTACCCGGAAGACGACACGACTACAACCTCACAGACAACGTGGATTGAATTTAATTCATACATAGCTGTTGCACCAGAACTCTTTAATTCTTCCCCCCCAGTCCCTCCCGACGCCGACGCGACCGGCGTAGCCGATGCGGCAACTTCGACGCTCGTCCCGCCGACCGGGATGATTCGCGGCGACCTCGCCGTCGTCGTCGCGCAGGTCAGCAATAATTCCGACTCCGTGACGAACGCCAACACGGGCGGCCAGACGTGGACGAAGGAACACTTCACCGGCGCGAACGATCAGAGTGTGACGTACTTCTGGTGCACGTTCAACGGCACGTGGAGCGCGAACCCGACCTTTACCTGCGCCTCACTGTCGGGCTCGCAGCCCTACAGTGTCATCATGCACGTCTGGCGGCCCCCGACGACCGACATGGTGTGGGCGGTGGATCAGGCATTCGCCGGTGCGGACAAGGCGGCGGCAACGACGATCACGATTACCGGCCAGACCACAGCCGCGCCGAACACGGTGACGCTCGGGACGTGGTGCTCGAACGACGACAACACGTGGTCGAACCTTGTCGGCACGGGCTGGGCGTCGATTGACCCGGCGCAGCAGCGAAACATGGCCGGTGCGGATCAGTCAATGACGTGGGCGAGATTCATCAGTGCAACGGCCGGCACCGCGACCGGCAACGTCTCAAAGGACATGGCTGGCGTAGGCACGGATGCCGGCTGCGTAGCGATCCAGACGTGGAAGGCGCTGCGGTACATCTATCCGAAATCCATCCTGGTGAACCAGTCGATCTGTCGGTCGAACTGCTACTGACATGGCCCGTCTCGGCCGTGCGCAAAACTTTCGCGCTAAGTTAATCCGCCCGGACCTCGGGCCGGTCTACTTCGACAACGCGAGCCAGTCCGCGTATTCGACCGGCACTCCGGTTACGTGGACCCACACGGTCGGCACGAACGGAAGCCGTGCGGTCGTCGTCGGCATCTCTGTCTTCGCCGCGGGTTCGGTTTCTTCGATCACCGTCGGCGCGCTCTCGCTCACGTTTCTGCGCGCGGATACGAACGGCGTGTATCGATCGGAACTGTGGTATGGCGTCGCACCGGCAACGGGCGACCAGACCGTCACGGTCAACCTGTCCGTGGCGATCGCTTCGATCGGCGCCGCGGCGTCCTACTGGAACGTGCATCAGACCGAGCCGGTCGATGCAAACAACGGGGGTAACGGGACGAACACTCCGGCCTCCGCGTCGGTCACGTCGGTCGCAAGCGACGTCCGCATCTTTGGTAACCTGTCGACCGCTACAGCTTCGAACGTCAGCGACCAGATCGGACAGGCGCTTCGCTCGCGCAACCAGGGTGCGCTCGGTACGCAATCTACCGCGGAGCGCGGCATCATCCGGAGCCCTGCGGCGACCACGCTGCAGTGGAACGGCATCGGCACTGTCGACTCGTGGGCCGTAAGCCTCGTGTCGTTAAAGAAGGCGGGCGGCGCGACAGTCACCCAGAAGGTGCTGACGGCCGCGCTGTCATTCGTTGGCGCATCCGTGAAGCGCTCAGGCAAGGCAGTGTCCGGGGCGCTCTCATTCGTTGGGGGCTTGTCGAAGTTCACACGGCGGATACTCACGGCCGCGCTGTCGTTCATCGGGTCGCTGCGCAAGTCCACCCGCCGGACCTTGACCGCGACTCAGTCGTTCGCCGGGTCAATGACGAAGCGGGCAGGCAAGGCCCTCACTGCCTCGATCACCTTCGCTGGTACCCTGACGAAGCGTGCAGGCAAGGCCCTTACCGCCTCACTCTCCTTCGCCGGCGCGCAGGTGAAGTTTGTGTCCCGTACTCAGTCCGCGACCCTCGCGCTCGTCGGGGGGCTGACGAAGCGAACCGCCAGACTCCTGACCGCGACCCTGTCGTTCACCGGCGTGCTCGCGACGACCCGCCTCATCAACAAGCTCCTCACTGCCTCGCTCTCGTTCGCGGGCGCCTTGACGAAGCGGGCCGGCAAGTCACTCGCCGGTACGCTCTCGTTCGTTGGTAGCCAGGTGAAGCGGACCGCGCATGTCCAGTCTGCAACCCTGGCCCTCGCAGGTTCATTGGCGAAGCGCACCACCCGGCTCCTGACCGCTGGCCTCTCCTTCGTCGGGGCAGTGACGAAGCGGGGTGGCAAGTTCTTGACCGCCGCTCTATCCTTCACTGGCGCACTCGTGAAGCGAGTGGGTAAGGCTCTCACGACCACCTTGTCGTTCGCTGGGGCCTCGGTGAAACGGACTGCCAGGACCTTGACCGCGGCTCAGTCGTTCGCCGGCAGTCTGACGAAACGCACCGCCAGGCTCTTGACTGCTACCCTGACCTTTTCCGGTGTGCGCACGCATATCCGCTTCATCACTCAACTCCTGACGGCGACCCTGTCCTTCGCTGGAACGGTGAAGAAGCGGACTGCCCGCTCCCTGACCGCCGGCCTGCCCTTCGTTGGATCCCTGGCGAAGCGGACCGCCCGACTCCTAGCTGCCGGCCTGTCGTTCGTCGGGTCGGTAGCGAAGCGCGCGGCCAGGCTCCTGATCGCGGCCCTTCCATTCGTGGGCTCGCTGGCGAAGAGGACCGCCAGGCTTCTAACCGCCGGTCTATCCTTCGCCGGGTCCTTCGCCAAGCGCTCGAACAGAGTCTTCACCGCGGCCCTGAGCTTCTCCGGCGCGCTCGTGAAGCTAACAAACTATTTCCTCACTGCGGCCCTGTCGTTCATCGGCGCGCTCACGACGCAGCTGTTCCATGCGGGGACGTACACTAAGGAACTCCTCGCCTCGCTCTCGTTCCAGGGCGCGCTGGTGAAGAAGACTTTCAGGCCTTTGGCCGCGACCCTTTCTTTCATCGGTTCGGTGGCGAAGCGGACCACTCGGACCGTGACTGCCGGTCTCTCGTTCATAGGGTCGACAGCGAAGTCGACCGCCCGTCTGCTCGCAGGGTCCACATCGTTCGCCGGGTCGATCGTGAAGTCGGCCGGCAAGTCTGTGTCGGCCAGCCTCTCATTCGCAGGATTGATCGCGCGATCGACTGCCCGGTCCTTGGCCGCCAGTCTTTCCTTCATCGGCCAGCTTGTGAAACGCACTGCCAGGCTTCTAATTGCCAGTCTCTCCTTCGTAGGTGCCCTGATCGGTTCGCGGCTCTTCACTATTGTCCTCACGGCCACCCTTTCGTTCGCCGGGTCCGTGGCGAAGTTGACGAACAAGGCTCTCACTGCGAGCCTCTCCTTCGTTGGGTCAATCGCGCGCCGGATCGCCCGCGGGTTCTCGGCCGTCCTTGGATTCGTAGCGAACCTGATCGGCACCAGCTCCGCAATTCTGCCGGTGCCAGCGACGCCGGACATTATCGTGACGAGCAAGACCTCGGACACCGAGCTGACCGTCACTAACCGCACGGCCGACACGGAGATCCATACCGTGCGCCCCGTTGGCCAGGATTCAAGCACCCACACGCAGGACTTCAGTAACGACATCACCAAGACCTCGTAGGAGCCTCCCATGGCCGACTCACTGCTCTGCCCCGCTGACCCTGAAGTACCTTGCCCGCAGGTGCTCTCGCGCCGCGGGTCTGACCCCCGCCTGGACTCCCTCTGCGAGCGCGTTGGCACGCTCGAGACCAAGATGGAGGCGAATACCGCCCTTACCCAGGAAGTCAAGCGAGATACTGCTGCGATCGTCGAAGCCTGGACCGCACTCTCAGGGGGCTTGAAAGTCCTCGGGGTTCTTGGGACAATAGGTAAGTACGTGGCCTATATCGCTGCGGCCGTCTCGGCCGTGTCCGCCCTCTGGGCGGTTATAACCCACTGGGGGGAGATCCCCAAGGTGCCCAAATGAAACGTGCCCTCCTTGCCCTCCTGCTCGCCGGCTGCGCTACGAACCCTGTCGTCACTTCGGTCTCAG
>ERZ1292625.1807-Hain-H41-01um-R1-1807-length-22790-cov-37_pt1 | contig 22790 bp, 20 predicted proteins | sample MGYA00564400_ERZ1292625 | MGnify/ENA primary metagenome ERZ1292625 (study PRJEB36523, sample SAMEA6512639) | groundwater metagenome | collected 2019-01-08 | study: AquaDiva: Metagenomics assemblies of 32 groundwater samples | reverse complement strand
ACGTCATCAACTTTGATATTCCAGCTACGTACGATGACTATGTTCACCGAATTGGACGAACAGGACGAGCAAACAAGAAGGGTAAGGCGCTTACGTTCGTAGACTAGTTAGATTAATGCAGGTGAGGAATGAGGGCGCTTGCTATAAGTATAGCGGCTGCACCAAGGAAGAACCAGAAGATGTGCTGAGAAGCATGTCTTTTTGATTTTATTGACTTGACTGAGTGTGGGATCAGGTCGTGGATGACGATGATGAGGAATGCTCCCGCAGTAACCCCGAGCAACGGGTGCTCAATCGCTTCGAATTTCTCGAGAAGGAAATATCCGCCGATCGCACCAATAAGGATCGTTGATGACGTCAGGAAATTGATGATTAAAGCTTTTTTTGTCGCGAATCCTGCCTGTTTGAGCACGAAGAATTCTGAGATTTCTTGAATGACTTCATGGATGAAGATGCTCAATGTTGTTGCAAATCCGAGGGCAGTACTGATCGAAAATGCAGCAACAAGTAGGATCCCATCTCCAATATTATGGACAGAATCACTGACGACTACTCTACGTGCGTCGATGCTTGAGTGGCTATGGTCATCGTGCTCGCTATCGTGGTGATGGTGAAAATCAGGCAGGAGCTTGAAAAGAAGCAGGGAAGTTGCCGCACCAAGCAGGATCCATGCGCTCCATTCCGCTTCTTGCGCCAGTCCATATGCTATGAAAAGGAAAACACCAGCGGAAAAACTGACGAGGTAATGTAGATTTCTTTCGATGAGGTTGCCAAGCCGGTTCCACACCGCCACCGCCCCGATAAGCGATGCAAGCATTATGGCGAATGAACTCAAAAGTATGTTTGTAAGCATGATTAGCTATCTTTTTAATATGATTAAATTCTAAATGCGAATGATTCTCATTTACGATACAGTATTTATACACCCTCGTCATTCTAATTGCAAGTCATTCTCATTTAGCATATAATGCCCCCATGAAAACAAAAGGGAATAAACTCACTTTTTCAAAACTAGTAGATGTCCAGGGTGTCGCAACTTTGCTCAATAATTTGGGTTTTAAATCAACAAAACAGAGGGCTGCTGTGCTATCAGCGCTCCATAGTTATAAGGGTCCGATGACGGCAGAAAAGATTGTTGCGAAGACAGGAATAGATCTTGCGACTGTGTATCGTACTCTCGAATCCTTTGATAAAGTCGGTCTCATTAATAAGTTTAATTTGAAGAACAGTTCTTTTTTTTATGAGATTAAAAGCGAACACCACCATCATATTGTCTGCAATCATTGTGGTTATATTGAAGAGGTTGAGATTTGTAATGTTGATAAGGTCGTACCGCTCGCCAAGAAGTTTTCAACTATAACCGAACATTCACTTGAATTCTTTGGCATATGCAAATCATGCGCAAAATCTTAATTCTTATAGCTGTTTTTTCTTTTTCATTTTCTTTTGTAAATGCACAGGAGCCAGTTTTGTTGCAAGACCAGGTTAACATTGTAAAAGCACGTGTTGTAGAAGTTTTGAATGAAGAACAAAAAAATCTCCCAGGTACAGACATACTTAGTACATATCAAACCCTAAAAGTTGAAATTTTAGAGGGACCGAAGAAAGGTAAGGTTATCATACTTAATGATGATTATTTAAAGCTCAAAAAGGGTGACCTTTTTTTATTGCGAGACACCATTCGTGCTGAAGATAATGTCCAGTTTTATAGCGTTTCGGATTCATATCGTCTTCCGGCTCTCGCCCTCTTTGCCATCATCTTCATAATTCTAGTTCTGGCAATTGGAGGAATTCAAGGCATTCGTGGCCTTTTAAGCCTTGCTGGAAGCCTTCTTTTGATTCTCTATGTTCTCATCCCCGGAATCCTCGATGGCTATTCTCCGATACTTATGAGCATGACCGTCTCATCACTTATTATTGTCCTTGGTTCATATATCACGCATGGCTTTAATAGGACGACGAGTTCAGCGGTCATCGGAATGATCGTCACAGTGCTCATAACTGGGGCGTTAGCGTATTGGTCTGTGAACTTAACGCATCTGACAGGGTTTGAATCAGATGAGGCAGTCTATTTGAGTTTGAATACTCAAGGCACCATAGATATAGTCGGCATACTTTTGAGCGGAATTATGATCGGACTTCTCGGTGTTCTTTATGATGTTGCAATCGGACAAGCGATATCCGTTGAAGAGCTACATAAGATTGCCCCGCACGTGTCCCGCAGAAAAATTTATCTCCGAGCGTTGCGCATGGGTAGGGAACATATCGGTGCGCTCGTAAATACGCTTGCGATTGCATATGTCGGTGCTTCGCTCCCACTCCTTCTCCTTTTTTCAATGTCTGAGACAGCTTCCTTTTCTGTATTGAATCGTGAAATATTTGCGACCGAAATTATTAGAACTCTTATCGGAAGCATCGGCCTTATTCTTGCTGTACCCATAACAACACTTCTCGCTGTCTGGATCCTCGTAAAAAAGCCTGAGAATGCTGATGATGAACTCATAGAAATTGAGAAAAAAGCTCTTGAACACGCAGGGCATAAGCACTAGCTTTGCTGTATAATATCCTCTATGAACAAAGAAATCGCAGTCTTTGGAGGAGGTTGCTTCTGGTGCACGGAAGCGGTCTTTAAGATGCTTAAAGGCGTTACGACGATATTGCCAGGCTATTCAGGTGGGTCAATTGAGAATCCGACTTATGAGCAGGTCAGCAGTGGTAATACTGGTCATGCAGAGGTTATTTATATAGAATTTGACCCAACGCTTGTTAAATACGAAACCCTTCTTACTGTTTTCTTTGGCTCCCATGACCCCACAACTTTAAACAGGCAGGGTAATGATGTGGGAACTCAATATCGTTCAGCCGTCTTTTATACAACTCCTGAACAAAAAGAAATCGTAGAGAAAATAGTAAAAGGAATCGAAGGGGCGGTTACTGAGATTGTCCCACTTGATAAATTCTATAAAGCTGAGAGTTATCATGAAGATTACTACGCTCGAAATAAGGATGCACCGTATTGCCAAGTCATTATCAATCCGAAACTCGAGAAAGTTCAAAGAAAATTCGCAGACCTATTAGCTGATATTTATAAATAACATGAAAGAAAAATACACAGAACCTCCTTTTTCAGGAAAATACGTTCACAAGACGAAAGACGGCATGTATAAATGCATTTCTTGCAATAATCCGATATTTTCATCAGACGCGCAGTTTGATTCTGGTACTGGTTGGCCAAGTTTTGACCAAGCGATTCTGGGCGCGGTGAAAGAGATCCCTGATAATGATCACGGGATGCATAGGATTGAGATAGTTTGTGCACGCTGCGATTCGCACCTCGGCCATGTATTCGACGATGGACCAACGAAGACCGGCAAGAGATACTGCATCAACTCCGTTTGTCTCGTGTTATAATCGCTCTATGAAAAGAATATTAGTCATTATCGTGGCCATCATCATCGTCGTCGGAATTGCGGCATATTTCTCGCATTTCTTCGATTTGCCTGAGATAAACATAAAGCCGAACGACAAAGAAGAGCTTATCGTGGTCGTTTCGCCTTTGAATAATGACGAAATATCTTCGCCATTGAGCATAGCTGGGCGCGCGCGAGGATACTGGTTCTTTGAGGGCTCATTTCCGATCGAACTTAGGGATGAATACGGCAATGTAATTGCGGCTGGCCATGCGAGTGCACAAGGAGAATGGATGACGGCGGATTTCGTGCCATTCCTTGGGACGCTTCAGTTTAATAACTATATAAAGGGACAGGAAGGAATTTTAATTCTTAGAAAGGATAATCCATCAGGACTTCCTGAAAATGATGATGAAATCGAGATTCCTGTAATCTTCAAATAACATGTCAGAAATAATAAAAAAACAAGCACCGCTGATTTTGGAGGAAATAAATAAAGCAAAGAATATTTTGCTTCACTGTCATCCATCTCCGGATCCGGATAGTGTAGGATCTGCCTTGGCGATGAAATTTGCACTTGAACAGCTGGGAAAAAAAGTGACAGCCATTCAAGGTGATAACGAAATACCTGAAGCTTTTGCTTTTCCTGGAGTCGACACAATCATTAAGAAATCATACGGAGAGATTGATTCGAAAGAATTCGATCTGTTCATTATCCTCGATTCTTCTACACCTAATATGGTTTCTTTTAAGGGTCCTGTTATTTTTCCCGAATCGATGAAAACAATCGTCATCGATCATCATGTGAATAATATAGGATACGGTTCGTTGAATTGCATTGATCCTTCATATCCTGCAACCGCTCAAATCCTTTTCGATCTTCTGAAAGAGATGGGTATAAAATTGGATCATGATATGGCAATCAATCTTTTCATGGGTATCTATACCGACACTGGGGGGTTCAAATATGCTGCCGTATCATCGGCAACATTCACCGCTGCATCCGAATTGGTATTCCTCGCTCCTGATTTCGGTAAGACGATTTCAATAATGGAGAATAGCAATACGAAGGAAAAATTCACGTACATCGGCCTTGCTCTTGGGTCTGTTAAAACTTATTTTTCAGACAGACTTGCTATTGCAGCCGTTACGAAGAATCAATTCGACAACAATAATCTCAATGGTGAGAATTACTCTCCTTCGGAAGTATCTGGTCTTCTGCGTAGTGTTAAAAACTTCGACATTTCCATTTGTCTCATAGAATCAGCAGAAGGCAAGGTGAGAATGAGCTCAAGGAGCAAGGATTCGGTCAAATTTGACGTCTCAAAGCTTGCTGTCGCGCTCGGCGGAGGAGGACATAAGAATGCGGCAGGAGCGACAATTGATCTTGCAATGCCCGAGGCTATCGAGAAAGTGGTAAAAATTGTACAAGAATTGTATAATTTCTAACCTATGAATAAAGCAACAGTACCTCTTACTTTAGCAGCTATAGTAGTCATAGGGTTCCTGATGTGGCCGTCGGACCCCGAAATTAAAAAAACAGTTCTGATTCCAGCATTGCCAGTTACAACCAATACAAATCAATCAAAAAATCTTATGCACACAATCACACTTGAGACCAATAAAGGAACAATCGTATTTGAGACTTATGATGCAGATGCACCAAAGGCAGTCGAGAATTTCATAACGCTTGCGAACAAGAATTTTTATGACGGAGTTATCTTTCATCGAGTGATCGAGGGCTTCATGATTCAAGGAGGAGATCCGACAGGTACAGGACGGGGAGGTCCAGGTTATACCTTTGTTGACGAGCTCAATCCATCAACAGAATCATACAAAAAGGGATATGTTCGTGGAACAGTTGCTATGGCGAATGCTGGGCCAAATACGAACGGTAGCCAGTTTTTCATTATGCACAAAGATGGACCTCTTCCTCATGACTATACGATCTTCGGAACAGTGGTTTCAGGAATTGAAACCGTGGATGCTATAGCTGCTTCTGCAGTCGATGCAAGCGATCGACCAATCGACAAAATTGTCATAAACAAGGCCGTGGTAGCAGAGAAGAAGTAGGTATATAATAAGGGCATCATGATGATTAATACCTTCGAACTCGTACTCATTCTTTTTTCCCTTATAGTGGGATTGCTTTCAGCCCTTTATTTCTATCAATCGACAGATATTTTCACGAGCATTCTTCAACGACCGCTCAAATACATATCGACAGGCGTGATCATGATCATACTCGGAATTTTTTTGGCGGTATTCATAGCTTTCGAACAGAGCATCGGCAGGGTAGTTTTTATCTATACGGTACCGCTTGAGGTTCTTTTCTTTCTTCTTTATATCATCGGTTCAGTGTTCATCTTCATAGGAGCTCGACAGTTTTCGCATAAGCCAGTTGTATAGTATGGCAAAGGACCCTTATAGCGCAGTCTGGGTATCTCACTCATCAATGGGTGATTTTTTGAAATGCCCGCGAGCATATTATCTTCATAATATGTACAAGGATCCGAAGACTAAGAGAAAGATCAATATCGTGAACCCCGCGCTTGCTCTCGGGGTTGCGGTGCACGAAGTCATTGAAGGCCTCGGGGATTATAAGACTGAAGAGCGTTTCAAGAAGTCACTAGCCGAGCGATTTGAAAAAGCTTGGAAAAAAGTAAGCGGAAAGTGGGGTGGATTCAAATCTGATGCCGATGAAACTGATTACAAGGCTCGGGCCTTTGCCATGCTTGATCGCGTGGAGAAGAATCCTGGTCCGCTTTTGCAAAAGACTGTTAAGATAAAAGAAGTAGAGGGAGGCATGCCACCAAATTTTTATTTATCAGAAGAGGAAAATATAATTCTGTGCGGAAAGATTGATTGGCTCGTATGGAAGCCAGAAGATGACAGTGTCCATATTCTCGATTTCAAGACGGGTAAGCATGAGGAAAATAAAGAGTCGCTCCAATTGCCAATCTATCAATTGCTTTTAAAAAATCTTCAGAAAAGAAAAGTGACTGGTGCAAGCTACTGGTACTTGGATAATGATGATGCGCCTATTGGAGTTGAGCTGCCTAGTGTCGACGAGTCTTTTGATAAGGTTTATAGCGTTGCGACAAAGATTAGGGAAATACGCGACAGGGCAAAAACAGAAGGTGTTGAAGTTTTCCAGTGTCCTGAAGGTGAAAACGGATGCTATTCATGCAGGCCGTTTGAAAAGATCTTGCGAGGTGAAGCAGAATATATTGGCGAAGGCGAAATGAGGCAGGATTTGTATATAGTGTAAGAGGTGTGGCGTAATTTTCAGCTTTGGGCTATTATAAAGGCACATGGAAAATAAATCACAACATTATTTCTTTCTCTTGCTATTGATAGCGGCTGCAGTGCTGACGATACTCATCTTTTACCCGTATCTCACATCGCTCCTTGTGGCGCTTGTTTTCTCAGTCATGTTCAGACCTCTTCATCGATGGGTCTCAAGGATATTTTCAAAGAGGAACCAGGAAAGCTCTCTTTCAACATTTATTACGCTTGCTATCGTGGCAATTCTCGTCATTACACCACTTATCTTCGTTGCAAAGCAGATCTATGTGGAGAGCGAGAATCTTTACTTCAGCCTGACGGAAGAAGGGCAGAGGTCTCAAATCATCCAGTCACTCAATGCACTTTCAACAGCGCTCTCAAGCAAGCTTTTCAATGTCTTCCCAGCATACGACTTCAATTCACTTAATGTAACGACTTATATTCAAAATTTCCTTGAATGGTCATTTGCAAACCTCGATACGATATTCTCATCAGTTTCTAAATTTGCGCTGCAGATATTCATTATGCTCTTTGCGCTCTTTTATCTTCTTCGAGATGGAGGCAAGCTCAAGCAGGGAATCGTCCTTATCAGCCCGCTTAATGATAACTATGACGAGAAGATTTTTGCGAAATTAAAGCAGGCTATTCGTTCTGTCGTCGTTGGATCGCTCGTTGTGAGCTTCATACAAGGCCTTCTAACGGGTATTGGTTTCTATATCTTCGGAGTGCCAAATCCAGCCCTTTGGGGAAGCTTCGCGGTTGTTTCTGCACTTATCCCAGGCATAGGAACATCGCTCGTACTTCTTCCTGGAGTTCTTTATCTCTTCTTTATGAGTACGAATCTTCACGCTCTCGGACTTCTTATCTGGGGAATCGTAGCTGTAGGTCTTATCGACAATTATCTCGGCCCGTCGCTCGTCAATCGTGGCGTCCATATCCATCCTTTCCTCATTCTTCTTTCAGTTATGGGTGGTCTCGTGTTCTTTGGTCCGATCGGATTCATCGCTGGTCCACTCATCGTAGCGCTTCTCTTTGCACTGCTTGAAATTTACAAGACGACCAGATAGTGGTACAGTGTGTCACTAACACGTTTATAACACTATGGCATTCATTGATGATTTAACCTTTCATATAAAAGCCGGCAATGGAGGAGCTGGAGTAGTCCGATGGCGCCACGAGCGATCAAAGGAGTTTTCTGGTGCCGCAGGAGGAAATGGAGGTGACGGCGGGAACGTCTATGTTCGCGCTATTCGTGATCTTGGCATACTTGAACGATATCGAAATACGAAGGAATTTGAGGCAGGAAAGGGTGAGGACGGCATGAGGAATAGCATGCATGGAGGCAATGGAGCAGACCTGACTATTGATCTTCCGATCGGCTCCATCATTACTGATGGACGAACGAAGCGCCAGTACAATCTTGTGACTGACGGAGAGACAATTCAGATACTCAAAGGCGGACGGGGCGGTCTTGGTAACGAGCACTTCAAGGCTTCGACGAACGTGACACCGATGCAGTCGACTCCTGGAAAAGAGGGAGAAGAGGCGGATTTTCATATTGAACTTGAGCTTGTAGCTGATGCAGGGCTTATTGGTCTTCCAAATGCTGGGAAGTCGAGCCTGCTCAATGCACTCACAAATGCACGCGCGCAAGTTGGCGCTTATGCCTTTACAACACTTGAACCGAACCTCGGAGCACTTCACGGTGGATTTATCCTTGCTGACATTCCAGGACTTATCGAAGGTGCTTCTGAAGGGAAGGGTCTCGGACATAAATTTTTGAAACATATTAAAAGGACAAAGCGATTGCTCCATCTTATTTCACTCGAGAACACTGCTATTATTGATACTTACAAGACTGTTCGAGATGAGCTCAAGAAGTACGGAGAAGGGCTTGATGACAAGGAAGAGACTATTATTTTGACCAAGACGGACGCTACGGATGAAAAAAATATTGCTTCTGCAATCAAAAAGCTTAAGAAATATAACAAGGATATTTTGACTATAACGATCCTTGATGACAAAGCCGTGAAGGAGCTATCTGATGAAATTGTGAAGAGGTTGAGGAAATGATAGTATAACTCCTATATGAAGAAGGACTATATAGCCACCATTGGCCTCGAGATCCATGCCGAGCTCAAAACTGCCTCAAAGATGTTCTGCGCCTGCAAGAACGATCCAGATGAGGAGAAGCCTAACGCTAATATTTGCCCGATTTGCATGGGACACCCAGGCACTTTGCCTGTTTTGAATAAAGAAGCAATTAAGCATGTGCTCAAGATTGGCCATGCGGTCAATGGAACCATTGCTGACTTCACCGAATGGGATCGAAAGAACTATTTCTATCCAGACATTCCCAAGGGCTACCAGATCAGCCAATACAAATATCCTCTTGTTTCAGGAGGCAATCTTGCCGGTGTTGATCTCACTCGTATCCATCTCGAAGAAGACACAGCACAGTCTACCCACGATATTCATGAGAAGTCCCTTGTGAATTTTAACCGTTCAGGCGTTCCACTTATGGAACTTGTTACTGAACCAGTTATTCATGATGCGGAGACCGCAGTTAAATTTGCAAAAGAATTGCAATTGCTCCTACGCTACATCGGGGCAGGGGAGGCGAATCTCGAGAAAGGAGAGATGCGAGTAGAAGCAAACATCTCTGTCGCTTCTCCAGAAGATACCCAAACAAAGAAGTTCGGAACGAAGACTGAAGTGAAGAATCTTAACTCATTCAAGGCAGTGGAGAAAGCGATTGCTTTTGAAATCGAACGACAGATAGAGGCTTATGAAAAAGGGGAGAAGGTCGTGCAGGAGACGCGAGGTTGGGATGAGAATTCCGGAACGACGTACTCTCAGCGATTGAAGGAAAGCTCGCATGACTACAGATATTTTCCAGAGCCAGATATTCCAAAGTTAAAAATAAGCGAGGTCGAGGAGTTCAACAAGGAACACCTCACGAAGGAGACTCCAGAACTTCCTTGGATCAAGAGAGAAAGATTTACGAAGGATTATGGAATGACAGAAAAGGAAGTAGCGGTGTTCGTAGAGTCGCCGGAGACAGGGAAGTATTTTGAGGAGGTGGTTGCGGGAAATGAGAATGATTCTCATTTAACCAAACTCGCGACAAACTACATCCTCACCGATTACCTCGGACTTCTCAAGAAAGGCGGCAAGGAGATCGAAGCAAAGAATTTCTCAAAACTAGTGAAGATGATTAAGGAAGGAAAGCTTTCATCACGAGGAGCAAAAGATACACTCGCGTTGATGACAAAAGAAGACGGTGACCCAGAAATAATTGCAGACAAGAATGGGTTGATCCAGAAAAATGATGAGGGAGAAATAAAGAAAATAGTTGAAGAAATAATTTCAAAGAATGCATCGGTTGTGGAAGATTATAAGAAAGGAAAAGAGGTCGCACTTCAGTTCCTTGTCGGACAGGGAATGAAAGCAACGAAGGGCTCGGCAAATCCTGAACTTCTGAAAAAAATCATCATCGAAAGTATAAAATAAAAGACCCCTCGTCGGGGTTTTTTTATTGTCCGTGAAACTACTCTGAAAGATGTTTCACCATGAGCTTTTTGACCTCGCTTTTTGATGGTCTTCGTCTGCTCATCCCGACCCCCATCTCTGTGATCAGCTTCTCGATGTCTTCAACTTTGTAGACGCGATAGTTGCTGATAGGGTGCCTTCCAGCTGGGAACTTCCCGCTGTTATCCCAGTTGCGGAGAGTCAGTGCTGAGACACTGAGGATTTTTGCTGCTTGTTTGATTGTAATGTATTTATTCTCCATATTTAAAGCCAAATTAAGGCTATTACTATATACTACTAAACCTTACTAATCATTATAACAAATGTAGTAATGTTGCATAATGATTTATCCACATTATCAATGCAATTAATTCTACTTGAGTTTTGAAGTTTTTGGTCTGATTTAAATGAAATTTTGAGAAAATATTCTGTACAGTATATAGATTAAGGATTGCTAGTATGTTTTTTTGCTTTCATTCCCTATAACTCAATTTTGAGCCTTGTACGAAAAAATAATTTAAAATTTTACATTAGATTTTGATTAATTTTTTGATCGAAAAATATTCGTACTTATCCCCATATTTTTTCCAAAAATCTCAGCCGAGATAGGTTATAATTATCGTTATAAGAATATGAAAGAAGCTCTTATTTTAGAACATAAAACATTCATCTCGGCAAAACGAGCCGCTGAAGTTTTTGGATATGCATCTGACTACGTCGGACAGCTCTGCCGGGCGGGGAAGTTGGAGTGCAAAATGGTGGGTCGATCTTGGTTCGTGACAGAAGAGTCTTTGAAGAAGCATCAGCTTTCTGTTCTCGAGGATACTCACGATGAAGTTGCGGAGGCCCCACTTCCTGTCCCTAAAAAAGAGGAAACACTTGTTCTCGAGGTTCCCGTAGTTCATGTAGCTCCAATTCAAGTTCAGGCTCCTGTCGTTGCTACTGTTGCAGAGCCGATGAATTATCGAGTTTCTTTTGTCCCTCGATCGTTTGCGCTTCCTTATGCAATTTCCAATGCATATCTTTTTGCTCCCTCATTCAAAAGAGAGGATTCATCGCATTTTCCTTTTTTCAAAATATCTCTTAGTCTTGGCGCATTCGTAATTGCTTTCTTTTTTATGTTCCAGTCTCTCATTCTTCCAGCAAACGTTTCTAAGAATTATTCTCTTGCGAGTGCATTATCATCATCTGTCATTTCTGCATCGCAAGAATTTGTTGGAAAAGTATTTTCTTTTTTCAGTGCAATTCCTGAACTTGCTCGCACTGTTTTCAAAAGTAAAAATGTAATCGTCGTAAAGTCAGAAAGTCCGCCACCAGAATTTAATGGACTCGCCGTCGCTCCGGCTTCCGGTTCAGATGAACAGGATGAGGCGATGAAGCAGAGGATCCGAGAGTCCTTCTCCGACGAGGTTCGCATCGAGCCGGATGAGAGCGGAACATCAGGAGTGATCACTCCAGTGTTCAGGAAAGCGAAAGGAGACGATTTCATTTATGTGCTGGTGCCCGTTCAGAATCAATAGTCGTGCTTAGGTGCTCCCCCTAAAATAAATTCTTGAGAATGATTTGAGGAGGAACACATAAGCGCGATGCTTATGAAAAAGGTCGAAATTATAAGAAATTAAATTAAATTATTATGAAAGAATTAACTCAAACACTCAAGACAAGTACGATATCGCTGCTTATGCTTGCCCTGATGTTCTTGGTGGTTGAGCCAGCTATCGGAAACGCGATTGAGGATCAATTCACAATCACTCAATCAGTGACTGCGGAAATCTCATTCTTGGCTCCGGCTTCGGATATCACGATGAGCCCGTCACTAGCTGGACTTACGGGAGGTACTGCGAACGGTTCGACGTATGTTCGCGTACTTACAAACAATGCGCTCGGCTACAGCATGACGCTCACCGCGAGTTCGTCTGCAGGAATGGTTGGTGACTCACAAGGAGGGACTATTCCCGCACTCATTCCGTATTCTGTAGGGGTTCCGATTTATGCGTTCTCATCAACGACAGCGAACTCCGCAGCGTTCGCATATACAGTCGAAGCCTCAACTACAGGTGAAGTCACTCAGGCGTTTCGGGATAACGGAACAGGTCATTGCAACACTGGTTCGACCGAAGGAACTAACACGTGTTGGCTCAATGCAAGCACAAGCGCAGTGAGCATAATCAACCGCTCAACTGCGACACCAGCTTCTGGTGCTACGACAACCATTAAGTTTCGAACTATCATAATGCCAAGCCCAGCGCCAGCTATCCCACAGGACACGTATGTAGCGACAACAACCCTTACTGCCGTAACCAACTAATATGAAATCAAGCAAAATCATTACAATCATACTTCTGGCTATAATCATGATTCCGGGTGTGTCTCATGCCGCCCCTTATTCAGTTGAAAAGCTTCCTGATGCAACTGTATATGATGATTTTGTTGTTGGTCCAGGAAAGTATCAGGTTGAAATGAGACCAGGAGAATCAAAAGTCGTGAATCTTATTGTTACGAATCGACTTGGAAAGGATAAGACTTTCCAGATCCAGACAGAAGATTTCACAGGTTCTCGAGATGTTGAAAAGACTGTTGTGCTTCTTGATGGGGAGCGTGGGCCGTATTCGCTTAAGGACTATTTATCTATGGCTTCGACAACTGTTGTCATTGGACATGCAGAGCGAGTTACAATCCCCGTTACTGTCAGTGTTCCGACAGACGCTCAGCCAGGAGGTCTTTATGGAAGTGTTGTGATCAGTACAGTTACAACAGGTACTGAGCAAGTTCCTGAAGGGCAATCAAGCATCGGAACAAGCCCAATCGTTACACGAATCGGCTCATTGTTCTTCATTAGAGTTGCTGGAGATGTAAAAGAAGAACTCAATCTTAAGAAGTTTTCTCTTAGGGATGAAGATACGATTATCGGGTCAGCTCCCGTCAATTTCGACATCCTTTATGAGAATAATGGAACTGTTCACCAGAATCCTTCAGGATTCATCCATATAAAGAACATCTTCGGTTCAGAAGTTGGAAAGGTGAAGGTTGAACCTTGGTTCATCCTTCCTGATTCTCTTCGACTTCGTGAGGTTTCTTGGGATTCAAAATTTCTCTTCGGACGATATGTCGCGACAGCAGAAATCAGCAAAGGCTATGACAAGCAAGTCGATACGGCATCAGTCGTGTTCTGGGTCATTCCTTGGAAAATCATCCTTATCGTATTCATTGGTTTTGTCGTGATCATCGGTATCATTCGATGGCTTGCATCAAAGGTCTCGTTCACAATCAAAAAATAAAAATGTCTGCAAAGAACCTCACAATTCTTTTTCTCATCCTTGGCCTTGCGTATTCGATTAATACGGCATTCGCTCAGACGATGACAAGTGGGACATACAAGATTCAGAGCGACAGCCTTAACTTCGGCGGCAATCGATCAACATCAACAACGTATTCAATAGAAGATACTGCTGGAGAAATCGCAACAGGGGAATCACAAAGCACGTTATTCAAAATGAAGGCTGGATATCAGCAGATGCAGGAGATTATATTGTCTATGACCGCTGCAGCTGACGTCACCATGAGCCCTGCTATCGGAGGAATCACCGGAGGTGTCGCGAATGGATCGACGAGCTTTACGGTAACCACTGACAATCCAGCAGGATATACAGTGACAATAAAAGCGAGCTCGACTCCAGCACTCAATTCACCACTTGATTCATTTGCAGACTACAGTGCTTCAGCTTCGAATCCTGACTATGCATTCTCAATTTCTTCTTCAGCATCAGCATTCGCTTTTTCTCCAGAAGGGACTGATATCGTAGCAAGCTTCAAGGATAACGGAGCGATCTGCAACACAGGATCAGGAAACACCGCAGACGCATGTTGGGCAGGACTCTCGACTTCACCCCAAACGATTGTGAACAGGACTTCAGCGAATCATACATCTGGTACGCTCACAACACTGAAGTTTCGAGCGCAGTCAGGCTCTGCACATGTCCAGACGGCTGGAACATATGTAGCTACAACGACGATCACCTTGCTTCCTCTGTAAATCATGAAAAAGCACCTTGTAACATTATGCACAGCACTATTGATCGCAATGACAGCTTTCACTTTGGCGTTTGCAGCTGACAGCACTTTCCAAACACAATTGAGTGTGATTCCTGATGATATCGCTGATCCAACAATACCGACAGGCCTTGTTGCCACCGCAGTATCATCTTCCCAGATCAACCTCGCTTGGAATGCATCAACAGACGACATAGGAGTCACTGGCTACAGGATCTTCAGGGATAGTGGCATTATCGCCACAACTTCTGGACTTACGTACTCTGACTCAGGACTTGTAGCTTCGACAACATACGAATATACGGTTGAGGCATTCGACGGAGTATTCAAATATTCAGGTCAGTCGACAGCAGCAAGCTCAACGACATTCGCAGCGACAGTGATTCCGCCTGTGACGGGGGGAGGAACAACAGGCAGCGGATACAGCGAATTGCAGATAACGGGATTGAATGTCGTCGCAGTTCAGGACTCAGCAACCGTATCATTTGGAACAAGTCGCGCGGCTCAAGCGAAGCTTTATTGGGGAGTGACGGGGGATTATGAGCTTGGATCGGTTTCAGGAGCGTTCTACAACATCCTTCATTCAGTGAAAATAAGTACGCTCTCTCCAGGAACGAATTATTTTTACAAGATTGAAGCTACTGACGGTTACGGAAAGATAAAGATAGTCGAAGGATCATTTCAGACTCAAAGCGCCATCATTGAATCCTTGCTGACAAATGTTACGGATTTCAGGGCTATTCCAAAAGAAAACAGCATCGCGCTTTCTTGGAAGAACCCCTCAAGTTCAGTATTTGATTCAGTAAGGATTGTGCGATCAGACAAGTTCTTTCCGAGAGACACTCTCGATGGCCAGACGATCTTCGAAGGCTCGTTAGAAAGTTATCAGGACCAAGATGTTATAGCTGGAGTTATTTACTACTACTCTATCTTCGCAAAGGATTCCGATGGCGACTACTCTTCAGGGGTACTCGCGCAGGCACGAATAAAGCCTGTGGGCGAGGTCGGAGGTCCAGCGACATCGACTGATCCATTCATCGATATCCCAGTACTCACGAATGTCCACCCCGCGATCTCCAAGCTCTCAATATCAGACTTCAATTTCATTCAGAGCTCTATAAAGTTGGTAAACATTGGAACGGGAGTAGTGATCGACGGTTCAAAAAATCTTACGATCTCACTCGATTATCACAAGGTTCCTGAAATTCTTAAGACGATCGCGATAACCCTCATTGATCCAGATGACTCGACGAAAGTCTTCCCGTTCTTGCTTAGGGTGAATAAGGATAAGACAGCTTACGATGCGACGCTCGCGCCACTTGGCAAAAGCGGAACGTACAAGATGAAGATAACAGTGCTCGACTACAAGAATCAGGGATTGAAGAAGATCGACGGCAGCCTCAAAGCATTCGTTTTTGATCAGGTGAAGGATTTGGCATCGGACCCGGCGACATTCAGAAGGAATATGACATGGTTCATTATCATCCTGCTCGCAGCACTCACGATTCTGACAGTGATTTACAAGAATAGGAAACATGAAATTTAGAAATCTTTACAAAAGAATATTTGCGCTCATCTTTCTTTGCAGCTTTTTCATGCAAGCGGGAAGCGTTCAAGCTGCTATCAATAAGGAAATCAACTACCAAGGAAAGCTCACAGGCGCTTCGAACGTCGCGGTTGCTGATGGGATATATGAGATAGTATTTACTTTGAATGATCAGCTTACGGGCGGTTCTGTTTTGTGGACTGAGACTGACAATGTTCAGGTCACAAACGGCCTTTTCAGCGTTATGCTCGGATCGACGACCCCTCTTACGGGCATTGATTTCAATCAGACGCTTTATCTTGGAGTGAATATCGAGAGTGATGGGGAAATGTCTCCTCGAAAGATCATTGGTACTGTTCCTGCAGCTTTCGTTGCTGACACAGTCGATAATCTCTCAAGCGAGCAATTCTTGAGATCTGATGCGCAGAACGCGACATCATCTTCAAGTACATTTTTGAATATTCTACAGACAGGCGCTGGAAAAGTCGCGGAATTTTTTGGCGCTGCTTCGCAAACTGTTCTAACACTTCTTTCAAATGGCAATGTTGGAATTGGAACTTCGACGCCGTATGCCAAGCTTTCAGTTGCAGGGCAGATCGTCGGCTCACATTTCACAGGAACATCAACCGCAACGTCAACTTTTGGTGGAAATCTTGCAATCAACGGAACAGGAACCACGACGTCAAACGGGGGATTTAATATTGCTTCGGGCTGTTTTGCAATCAATGGAACGTGTGCTACGAATTATGAAAACTCTAATGTGAATTCTTTTATACATGCTTCAACAACAATTCCGAAAACATATACAGCAAATATATTTACTGCGTTACAGACATTTAATTCAGGTATAAATATTGGATCGATTACAGGACTTCTTCAGGCTCAGGGCGGGACCATCTCAGCAACGAGTTCGCCGACGGTCGCATATATAACAGCAACGAGCAGTACAGCAACAAGCACGTTCGCAGGCGATTTGACCGTTGGAGACTATTTATCGAAGCGCGTCTTTCAATCAGGGCGAGCTTTCATCGGTCAGTTCCTATCTCCTATAAACACCCTGGATGTTGGAGCGCATGGATCAGATAACGGTTCGCTTGTCGTCGGTACTGATTTTGGGGGCATAGTTCTGGCACCATCGGATGGTATCATGTCTCAGAACTTTCTTGGCATCGGTGCGTCCACGATAGCGAACTCTCTTGATGTGGGAGCATATGATTTCGGCGGAGGAACCTACATTCACAATGCAGGTGCAGCAATCGGTAAGTCATACGCCGGTCTTATTACAGCTCCAGATGATTCATTGATCGTTCAAGGAATGATTGGCGTAGGTACGAGTTCCCCATACGCTAAGCTCTCAGTCGCCGGTACAATTGTCGGCCAGAACTTCGTTGGAACATCTACAGCTACTTCTACTTTTGGTGGAAATCTTGCAATCAACGGAACAGGCACTACAACTTCAACAGGAGGTTTCAATCTTTCGGCTGGCTGCTTCGCGGTAAATGGAACTTGCCTTGGCAGTTCAAGCTATAGCAACACTGATGTGAATGCTTTCATCCACGCTTCAACCACAATCCCAAAGACGTATACGGCGAATACATTCACAGGACTACAGACGTTTACAGGGGGGCTTACAATTGGATCACTCAACGGTCCTCTTCAGGCAAATAATGGAGTTGTTTCAGCGACGACATCTATTGGTGTGGTATATGGAGGTACAAATGCAACAAGTCAGACTACGAATGGAGTCAATTATTTCAATGGAACTTCTATTACATCAGGAACAAATTTTACATTTGATGGTACAAACGTTGCGATTGGAACCGCGAATCCAACTAGAAATCTAACGATAAATGCAACTGATAGTTATTTGTCATTCAATAATGCTGATGTTGAGAAATGGCTTGTTGGAAATGAAGGCGTTTCTTCTGACAGATTTTCAATTTATAATACGACTTTATCGAGTTACGCTTTTAACATTAGTCCAGCAGCAAATAACATCGGTCTTGGAACAACATCTCCAGGTACGAAGCTCTCTATTGGAAATACTGGAAATAGCACAATTAACATTTCTCCTACGGCAACATCTACATTTGGCTTCGGAATAAATCTTCGAGCGGGTTGTTTCGCAGTGAACAATGCATGTATGGGAATAAATGCAGGCACAGCAGGACAGGTTCCATATTACGCTTCGGCAGGCTCTTCTCTTGCTGCAACATCGAGCCTTTTCATGGCGGCAAATGGGAATATTGGTATCGGGACGACGTCTCCTTCATCGAAACTTGCTATAAGCGGCGGAAACATGATTCATACGGCTTCAGGCACGCCGACTCTCAAGGGGAGTTACAACACAAGTGATCTTGCTCGTGGAGTCTATATATCAGGAAAATACGCGTATGTCGCCGATGATACTTCAGGACTTCATATCATCGATATTTCAAATCCGGCATCGCCGTCGTTGGTTAGTACATATGATACAAACGGAGCTTCATATGATGTGCGTGTCTCAGGCGGTTACGCATACCTTGCTGACGGTACGTTATCTACAGGGTTGAAGATTATTGACGTTTCAAATCCATCAAGTCCAATTCTTGTTTCGAATTATACAACAGGTATGCTTGCCGCCGTGGCGGTCGAAGTTTCTGGAAAATACGCCTTTGTCGGAGATGCTGCGAATCTTCGTATAATTGATATATCAAATCCAAGCAGTCCAACGCTTGCAGGAACATACACCCTCACAACCCCAAGCGATATAAAAGTTTTGGGCAAGTATGCCTATATTGCAGACCTAGGTTCTGGACTAAGGATAGTTGATATTTCTGACGTCTCTTCACCTCTGCTTGTCGGGACATATGATACGAGTGGCAGCGCGAATGGAGTCTATATATCAGGAAAATACGCGTATGTCGCCGATGATACTTCAGGACTTCATATCATCGATATTTCAAATCCGGCATCGCCGTCGTTGGTTAGTACGTATTCAACAAGCATTGATGCCAATGACGTTTATGTTTCTGGAAAATATGCTTACATTGCTTCGGTAAATGGTTCGGGCGGGTTGATTGTCTTAGATATCTCAAATCCAGCATCGCCGTCATTGGTCGGTACATATACAACGTCAAGCCTCGTGTTTGATGTTGTTGTTTCTGGTAAGTACGCATATGTAGCATCTGGTGCGAGCGGTCTCACCGTAATTGACATAAACGGTACTGAGACCCCATCGCTTTATGCGGGTAATATCGAGACCAATGTCTTGAATACCACTGAGAATATCATTGCAGGAGGAGATATCTATGCTCAGGGAGGTCTCAATGTAGGTCTTTCAGGCATTTTTTCTCGCGGTGGTCTCGGTGTGTTTGTTGGGTCTTCTACTGCAGCAAATCCGATTGCTGCCACATTCATGGGGGGTAATGTCGGCATCGGCACCACATCCCCGTATGCGAAACTCTCGGTTGTAGGCGAGGTCGTAGCATCGCATTACATCGCAACAACAACAGCGACATCAACTTTTGCAGGAGGAATCCAAATGAATCTCCTCAATGTGACCTCAACGACCGCATCGTCAACATTCGCAAACGGGATCAATCTTTCTGCCGGTTGCTTCGCGGTGAATGGAACATGTCTTGGAGGTTCGAGCTACAGCAACACCGACGTCAACTCATACATCCACGCCTCCACCACGATCCCGAAGACATACACTGCCAATACTTTTTCAGCACTTCAGACATTCACTGGCGGTCTTACCACGAACGCACTCACCCTTGGATCATTGAACGGACCTCTTCAGTCCAACAATGGCGTTGTATCGGCTACTACATCTATCGGAGTACTCTACGGAGGTACCGGACTTGCGACAGCACCTTCGTACGGTCAGCTTCTCCTCGGTGACTCCTTGGGAGGGTATACGCTCACGGCCACCTCATCGCTTGGTCTTATGAGTTCTACAGCCATCGGTTCTGGCACCACTGGTCAGATGCCATATTATGCGGAAAATGGCACGACACTATCAGCAACCTCGACGCTGACATTCAATACGGCTGGAAATATTATTGTTGCCGGCAATGCAGGGTCAGTCAATAAGACTATAGATTTCGGAGCTAACTTTAATGCCCCTGCCCTCTATCTTTATAATTCAGGAGCAGCAGCGCGATGGGGCTGGGGATTGCGTGCGGGATCGATGCAGATGTTTTCTACGAGCGGAACGGGGAACAGCTTTACATGGAATGCCGGCGGAGAATTCCAGGCATTGGGAACGAGCGAGCTTATGAGGCTCAGCCAGGGAACTTCAGGTGGAACGCCACAACTTGGCATAGGGGAAACCAGTCCAGAGGGAACGCTTCACGTAAAAAATGGTTCTGCAGGATCTGTCACTGCAAATACAAATTCCAATACCATTGTGATGGAGGCAAGTGGTAATAGCGGATTCTCTTTGCTTACGCCTGATGCCAATTTCGGGACAATATATTTCGGTTCCCCGTCAGATAATCTTGGCGCGCAGCTTTCATGGTCTCATAATGATCAGAATCTCTATATCAGCACACAGAATGCAAATGATGATATTTTGTTTAGGACTGGTGATGGAACTGCAATGGCTAAATTGCATGATAACGGGAGCCTGTCACTCGGGACAACATTCAACTCGACCGCAGGTCCAGCTAGTGGAGCCATAATTCAAGGCGACGTCGGTATCGGCACCACATCCCCGTATGCGAAATTGTCAGTCGCTGGAAATATAGTCGCCGATATTCTTATGGCTACTTCTTCTGGTACTGCGTCTACTCCGGTAATAACGACTTCAAACGACACAAATACTGGATTTAGGAATGTCGCGGATGGTTTCTGGAGATTTAGCTCCAATGGAACTGACTTCGCATCTTGGGGAGGGACACAGTTCGCGCTCTCATCAACAGGTCGTTTGTCATGGACGAGTGGTGCATTAGGATCAACAATTGATACAGAATTGTACCGCGGAGCAGCCGACCAAATTAGGACTGCCGATTCATTGATTGTGGACGGAAACATTGGTATTGGAACTACATCCCCAGTATCTAAACTAAGCGTCGCAGGCAGCACGTATCTTGGTGGTGCAGTTACAGCCACGGGAACAGTATCAGTCTATGATTCTATCGGCACAACTCTTGCCGCATCTATTTCAAATGCTGGACTCGGCTCATTCCTATCAGGAGCAGGAACTGGGGCAATCCGTTTTGGCGCGAATGTTAATGCTGTTGGAACTTTGAGCAATTCGACCAGGAAAGTCGGACGTATCGTTGTTCCATCGTACTCAAACCCGAACAACAATATCGCGATCTTCTCAGCAGATTTTACATCGGCTTCTCAGAACAATGTATTCTTTGGAAATATTCCCGGCGGTTCGTCATATGGAACACAAAATATGTTCTTTTCGACAACTCCGTCCGATAGTTTGACTGGAGCAGCAGCATCGACAAGCATTGCCATCGTTCACAATGTTGGTGTTGGTATCGGTAATGGATACGTCTCAACGTTCAGTGGGGCGTCAGTGAACCCATCGGCTGTCCTTTCAGTCCTTGACTTTCCAGGGTCTACAAAAAACATCTTCCAGGTTTCATCAAGCACTGGCTCGGTATCAGCTCCCACTGCCGTTCCTGCGCTTACCATCCCTTATACAGGCAATGTCGGCATCGGAACAACATCACCATATGCCAGACTCTCAGTTGAAGGCTCATCGTATTTTGGCGGGGCATTGGTTGCAACAGGTACGGTCCAACTTACGAACTTCGGCGCAGGTTCGCTCCAGACCGATGCCAGCGGAAACGTCAGCGTGTCATCTGATGAGAGGCTCAAAGATATTCAGGGAGGGTTCGTTCGCGGTCTTGATGCAGTTCTTGCCTTGGATCCCATAAATTACCGATGGACGCAGGAATCAGGTTACGACACGCTCACAGTCTACAGCGGTTTTTCCGCGCAAGATGTCAAGGAATCGATACCGGAGGCGGTCGGGACAGGAAAGGATGGGTATCTGACGCTTTCAGATCGTCCCATCCTAGCTGCGGCCATCAACGCAGTTAAGGAGCAACAAAATCAGATAAAGGGTCTCGCTTCCACGACCGCTGGTCTTTCGAGTCTAAATATCGATTTTGGTGCGAGTCTTGCATCATCCACACAGACCGTGCAGACTTTGGCTGCCGCAATCGACGCAGCTAATGAGCGAGTTTCTGACGCAGGTTCGGATATTAACGATCTTCGAGCGCGAATCGAATCTATTGCAAGCTCAACATCTACAGCGACTACAACACCATCAACCGCTGATTTTCTCGCTTCGTCCACTGCTGATATCCTCGCAAGCTCGACTCCTTCATTTATTGCTCGGATGGCTGTTGCAGTTCAAGAATACATCGCATCGGCCGGTGAATGGGTACTCTCGAAGATTACCGCTCAGGTAGCGCTCTTTGACCGAGTTGAGACAAAGATCGCGGCTGTTTCAAGGGGACTTGAAATGAAGGATCAGGCAAATGGAAAGACGTATTGTGTTAGCATCAAAAATGGCGATTGGGATAAGGAGGAAGGCGCATGTGTCGATAGTGTAGTCGAAGATGAAGAAGCTAAAGATGATGAGGAGTCTGACGAAGTTGTTCAGGATGAATCTTCAGAAGATGATCAAGCGACGACAACTGAGCAGGTAGCTGACTCAGGAGATGACGAGGAGGACGATGACAACAATGCAACTTCGACCTCAGAAACAGTTTCTGATGAGGACGATTCATCAGACGAAGAAGAATCTAACGGGCAAGAGGAGGAAATCGCAGCTGACGATGAGGGTGGAGAGGAAGCTGAAGAGCTGGAAAATTCCGAGTCAGATCAGGATTCATCGGGTAGTGATGAGTCTTCAGAGGGAGGCGAGTCGGCTGCGGATTCAGACTCTCCCGACCCTGTTGACAATTCATAACTCCTCCTGTACTATTCTGTGAGTAAGTTTTCCTAGTCGC
>ERZ1292625.1805-Hain-H41-01um-R1-1805-length-22847-cov-5_pt1 | contig 22847 bp, 19 predicted proteins | sample MGYA00564400_ERZ1292625 | MGnify/ENA primary metagenome ERZ1292625 (study PRJEB36523, sample SAMEA6512639) | groundwater metagenome | collected 2019-01-08 | study: AquaDiva: Metagenomics assemblies of 32 groundwater samples | reverse complement strand
ACTGGGAATGATGCAGCATTAAAGATTACTGTATCTACAGGAAGTGGAATTCTTGATAATCCACCAGTACCACCAGTACCATTAAACCATCTAGCAGAATCTGACCAATTCTTAACACCAGTAGTTGGAGTATAATAATATATTGTAAGTGGTGTAGTAAATATTATTCCTGAGTTTCCACCTAAATCTCCTGCACCACCTAAACTATTAGATAAATCTGTAGCAGGACCAAGACTCTGAACATTTTGAAAATCGGCATATTGTGCTTGTATGACAGTTGATTTACTTATTTGATTAGATACTAAACTATATAACTTTAGTCTTCTTTGAGAACCGGAACCTAAGACATATAGCGTACCAGTTAAAACTATCTTATTATTAAATCTTAGACTATCAGCAGGAATACCATTCAATACATATGGAGGTGTTTCCGCTCTAACATTATTAAACCCAACATTATTACCAGAATCAATAATATAACTTCCACCACCATAAAATTCAAGTGAAAACTTCCAATCAGTATTATTACCTACAGATAAAAACTTAGGTGATGTAGTTGTTGCACTACCATAACATTTTATAATTGCAGTATTAGCAGTTATAGTTAAACCAGTAACATTTGAAAATATGAAACATTCATTTGATACACCTGTTAAATTAAATACAGATGAACCTAATGTCAATACTCTTGTACCAGATGCTATTGATTCGAATCGTCCTGCATTTACAGTAAAACCATTAGTATTTAATGTACCTACAACAAACCGAATTGTTGATAATGGATCTGTGGTATGATTACTAATAAGTTGATATGAGCCACCAACACCATTATAAAATACATTACCTGTAATTTTTCCTGCATAATTTATAGTTTGAACTGTTGCACTTGTAGATACAAATGAAATAGATGATGATACTGCATTACCAAGAATATAAAACATTGATGCAGACATTACCAATGCAACATTTCCAGGACCTGCAGTTGCGTCACCTATACTTAAAGATACTCCAGCAGTGTGTGTAAACGTTCCAGTATAGCCTGTTTGTATTAATGCTCTACAAAAAGCATTTACATTTAAATTACAATTACCACTATTAGCATCAAAATAAACGATATCACCTGCGACAGGAATACTTAGACCACCAGAACCTCCACTAGTTAAACTCCAATTGGCTGTATCATTCCAATTTGGTGTATTGTTTCTAAAGAATCTGTTAGCCATTTATATATCCCTTTTGTTTTTAATATTAAATTATACTGCAGTTAATTCATCAAATTTAGCTTGTGCCATTGCCCGTGTTGGGTATTTCCAAGCTTCTGATGCTGTTAATAAATTAACAATATAAAGATTATATCTGAAATCAAAAAATAATGCAACCCCACCATTTGTTGGAGATATAACTGTTTCATCTGACACGTCTTCATTTAGACCAACAGATACTACAAGTCTATTGTAATCATTTTCTGCACTGGTGTTACCTGCAAAAGCATGATAATAACCTATCCACTTTGTTAAATCTTCAGAGCATTCTATATTTGTAATATATAATTTATCAATATTACCAACATATATTTTATTAATAGTCACATCATATCCATTATGAACTATAACTGTTTGTTTTGTTCCATTATTAAGATCAGATAAATGAGCTAACCAAGTGTTTCTATCTATTCTAGAACCATTTGGAGATCTATAAATAAGTTTAGAGTTATCTATAACGTTTGCTGCAACTGCTGAAGCTGCTTCTATATCTATTTCTATAAGTTCTAAGTCTTGTTGAGTTTCAGCACCCATAATAAAAACTCCTAATTAAATATTATAACCATGTAAAAATGATATCATTTTGAATTTATCTAAATTTTGATCATATGTTAAATGAGCAGTGTCTATTGAATTTGGTGCACCATTCAATTGAGTAAACCCAAAATTAGTTGGGAATATAACAGACGGACCAAATGTTATTGTTCTTGCACCACCTGCTGGTTGTATGAAATTTAAAATAACATCAAATCCATGTGTTTGTAATGGATTAAAACTTAGATCTTCTAAACCATCAAGACCTATTAAATCAAACAATAACATATTTGCATCCATTGCAATATTAAATGTTTTAGCTGGGAATACATTTAATTTACTAAGAGCAGTATTGATATCAGATGACACAGCATCTGCTATAGATAAATCTCTATTTAACTTAATGTGTCTCCCAGAATGAAACCCACCAATCGTAATTATACCATTAGCATCAATGGTATTTATTTGTCCTAAATTATTAACCCATATTAATTTTTTATTTACTGGTGGTACTGCTGCTGGGATAACACTATCATTCATTCGCATAGACGAAGCCATAATTTTTCTTCCTATTAATTAGATTTTTTAATCTTCAATTACTAAACATCCATCACAGATAAGATTACCTTCATTTACAAAATCCCCATGAACAACCATTTCTTTATTCCATGGAATTACTACTGTTTCATTTGTATCTATATACTTATAAGAAAACCCAAACCCAAACTTACTTATTTCTGCTTGAAATTTAGGAACTTCTAATCTCTCTATATTATCTTTTAAATATGTTGTTATTAATATGGAATCATTTAGATTTAATACTTGGGCTAGAGGAAGATTCCCTGCTCTAGTTTTTACACCTGCAGGTCCAATTGGTCCTGGCAATCCTCTTATTACTTGAGGTGTAGCTGCAGCAGGAAGAGCAAGAGATTTTTCAAAATTTTTCTTTGTTATCTTGAACTCTTGATTTGATGCTTTATTAAAAACATGAATATAATCATCAGGTGCTAAATTATTAATAGCGTCAAGCAAATTAAAGTCAGTCATTGTATTTTCCTTTATAAACCAATTGTATCATTAGGATCAGAACCTACTATTAATTCACCACCGGCATCAGCAAGTAAATTGATAGTCTGTTTAGGTTGTCTAGAATATCTGGCTACCCAAATAACAGAATTCTTTTCCATATATTTACCAAAACTTATTTCATTATCTGCCAATATGTAATTACTTAACACTTCATTGTTTACATATATTTTAATTGTATCATTCTCTAACCAATCTGGGAGCGCACCAGTCTCTATCTTTATATTATGGAATGCTGTTTCATTAATTAGGAATTGAGACATCTCTTGAAAATAATATGTTATATTAACATCATTGCCAAGAAATGATTGTGTAAAATCTTCTGCAGGCATACCACCACCAGATTCAAAATCAACTTTTAAATTAATTGAAAATGAATCTACTTGAAAGTGTGTATCCAATACTAACCACATTGGTAATTCAATTGACCAACCAACAGAAAAATTAACTATATATGTATCTAAAGAATCTCCATCTATTCTTGATTGTGGAGGTTGCGGAAATTGAGGAGTTAATGTTGGAGTTAATTGATTACATATTAAAAATTTCTCTTGATTAATACTATAAACATTTTCATATGATACAATGTCATCTGATAATAAATCTAATTGTTGACGACCTTTTTCTGTATAGTAAACTAATTCTTTTGGTAACTCTATATTATATCTAAATTCTTTTGGTTGAACAACTTTACCAACATGCCACATAGCAATTAATTCGAGTTGAAAATCTAAAGCAGACATATACGAATCAAATTGTGCAGTGAACTCTGTAGCACCAACAACCTTTTGAGTTAACAGTCCAAGTTTTACCCAATCATTTTCAAATAATATTTTCATTGATCTAGCTGACATGTGACTAGGTGTTATTCTTGGGTTTCTCCACATCTCTAAACCATACTGTTGATCAAGTTCTTCAATCTTAGAATTAGAATTTAAAAATGGAAGAGGTATATTTTCTGCAACATTGTCAATCTTTTTTAATTTAATATAATAACCTCTACTATTCTTTGGACCATATTCAACAAATTTAAATCTATCAGGATTACCACGCTGAACCCAATTACTCATGGCCTGATTAAAATTGCCCATGACATTGTGTACTCTATTAACTAGAAATAATGTTTGAGCCATTTAGTCACCTTTAGTAGTTTGGGGGTAAGATATTCGTTTTCGGTGTATAACGACCAGCCCAAATTAATGAGCCGATCGTTTTTATATAATAGAAAATGTTTAATTGTTATACGCCCATATCAAACGGAATATTCTTTATGAATTTCTTATGTAAATATTCTTTAATCATATCAGCATCTTTTCTTGATACTATATTTTCTTTAAGCATATCGGATAAATCTAAACCTTCTTTGAGCTTTGTAATATATGCTGGAGTATTAGAAGGAACCGATACAGAATCATATGTTACCATTTTAAATGGTTTGGTAACAATATTAAGTCCACCTTGAGGATTTAACTTACCCAATGCTCTAAGACTGAAACCAATTTTAACTTTATCTCTGATAAGTCCACCAAGTATTTTACCATTACCTTCTGATAATGTATTCAGATCACCTAAAATCAATTTACCATCAATATTGAATTTATTAATTCTGTGACTAGCTTCTTTATACATAACAGTTGCTTGCCGAGAAACATCTACAGTTGGACCAAATGGATGGTCTAATTCACCTAATAGAGATGAACTTTTAACTTGACCATCTAAAGATTCAATACCCTCTTTTAATAAAGACATTGAATAAACTCTTAGATTTTTATTTGGTTCATCTGCTTCTTGTAATATAGCTTCAAATGAAACACGATTTGTAGAAGCACTGTATACATCTTCATTAATCTTTAGATCATATTGACTATACTCTGCACCTTCAAGCATCAGGTACATTTCTTTATCTGCTATCATCTTAATTCCTTTAGTTAACATTATATATTTGTTCAAACAAACATCAAATTATCTGTGCAATACTTCAAACATGATTTTAATGAAAAACAATAGTTCTATTGTATTGGTCTTTTGATTGATTTGATATAGATCAATTTTTGGAAATGGTTTAGTTTCATCTGTTTTATATAATATATAATCATGGATCATTTCATTTAACAATATAGATTTGTCTATATTATCTAGATTCAAACTCACACTTTCATAAACGTAATTCTGATATTCTTCTAATGCCATGTGAACTTTTGCTGCATCACCTATTCCTGGATAAAGAAGCTCTATCAAATCTTCAGTTCCACCAACAGTTATACGAGATAAACTTAAAGTAGATCTATGAACTGTGTCATATACTTGCTCATCATACAATGCCTCAATAACTGCTAAGTTGCATTGACTATAATTAGTAGTGTATACATATGATAAATCTGCATTATATCTTGGATTGAATAGTAATTCTAAAAATGAATTCTTATCATTCTCAGTATATTCATGATCCAATATTAATGAATAACGAAGATTATAGTTTTTAGGTTTTAATGGCATAATATATTTAATGACACAAGTATAAACATCCAATATAAAATATGTCATATTTATATTTGAGTGTACATAAGGTAACCATCCAAATTTAAACTTTGTATTGAAAAGTCTAAGTGCTTTTCTTATATGGTCTTCTATGTTCTCTATTGTTTTATATTGATCATCATCAAATAGTGATTTAGCAGTCTCATTATAGGTTTGACGTTTAACTATTCTTGTTTCTATCTCTTCTATTGTATTATTACCATGAGGAGATAAAGTTAATTTAATTGCATCTTGTTCATTAATACTTTGAAACTCTACATTGGTTATAAAGAATAATCTCTGATTATAATCTAATGGTACACTATCAAAAAATAATGCATCACCGATATTAATATCAATTGCATCTAAATGTCTTTTTGGTATTACAATATTAGTTAATAACTTAACTGTAACACCTTGTTCTTCATCTAAAATTAATTGAGGCTGTAATTGTTCACCAAAGTAAAATGGAATATTTTTATATCTATTCCAAAATAAACCAGAATTAGTACCAGTTGTATTTAATGTATCTACAAAATTGGTATCTAATACTGTTTCATCTGTATTAATATTATAATAAGTACCATACATCGAAGGTACATTATAATCTATTACCTTCGATGATTGTTTGGTAAATCTTGTTATAATATTTTTAACAGTATTATCTGGCATATTATACCCCTATTTATTGTTGATTAAGTCTTGCTTTATCTTCTTGGCCATATTTGACAATCGTCTAATTTCATCTCTTAGATCGTATAATCTTATTTGAATATTACCTCTGCTTATTTCTATTGACTCAGCTAACTCAGCTAACTCCCGAGTTAATGGTTCAAACTGAAAAGAGAATTTAGTCATATTGTCATTATAAGTGATAGATTTTAAATTTGCACCTTTTAAATTCAATACACCGGCCAACCATATATCCTCAATAACATGATCTTTACTCGTCATTTGATAGTCCTTAGTTAAGTTAAAATCAACCAGAAGTAGTTAGAATATTCTGGTTGAATTATAATTTTATTTAATAGCTATTACCTGGGGTAACTGAAAGTTTATTATCATTTAATTGAACCCAAGCATAGTCGTTAGATACTGTTTCTTTCTGCATAACACCAGTATAGAATATCTTTGGTGATCCAATGGCATAAGTTACCTGATCATATATAAACTTACCACTAACTGTATTATAGGTAATTTTATAGAATCTACCATCATGTATATCTTTAAATATTATTCCGTCAGTATTGTAGCAATCTGATAAAATACCAGAAGTAGGATAAGAACCAACTAGAATAGTAGATACACTATAAGATAATAAATCAACTCCAATTGTTATTTTTGCAAGAGTACCAACTATTTCGGTAGTAAATGCAAGAACGTTATTTTCTAATGTTGGAGTTATATTAGGTAAAAATGTCTGAACACTTAGATTTATTTTAATTGGGTTTGGTGATAATGGAAGATTGAACGGTCTTAATACTTCAAATCTACTCCATGTTGGTGGTGGAACTAACCCAACGTTTGCATAGTGTTCTACTTCTAAAGAACCATTTTCAAGAGTCAATACATATACACCAGTTGATGCAGTTTGAGTTGGTAATATAATTCCACCTCTATATATCAGCACGTGTCTTGGTGCTATAGGTACTGTAGTTAATTCTTCTACATGAATTGCATCATCTGTATCTCTACCGTAAATAAAATAACCTATTCCTGTTATAGAATCTTCAATTATATATGCGGGAAAGTTTTCAGCATTTGGTCCACCTACAGCAACATATGCTTCTATATATAAAGAATCAGTAACATGGTTATATTTTAACTCTGAATGACCAGATCCGATTACGTTATAATTTATATATGGTAATGTAGCTGGTGTATCTTTTATAGATGGGTTTGTTACATCATCTATATGAGGATAAGCAAGTAAAGAATAATCTTGATATACATCAAATACTTTAATTTGTAATGCACCATTCTTTAAATAATATTCCCAACGCCAATCATCAACTGTTGCACCACTACTATTCCAATAAGTAGTTCTGCCTTGTACGACTACACTCTGAGCAGGTATCACTGTAATTGGAGTAATTAAAACAAAATCAATTGCACCAAGAACAGCACATACTTGGTAGTAATCACCAGTTTCTGTATCTCTTAAAATTAACCAACCAGTAGGTACAGCGGATGCAATATCATTGATACCAAAGTTTAAAACTGTAGTTAATAAAGTTACACCTGTAGATGATCTTGTTAACTCTGGAGTTAATCCAATTGGGACAATATCAATTACAAACTTTTGACCAACACAGTCACCAGCAAACCCTAATTTACCAAATCCAGGATTATGAACAAATGGATCTGTAATATAAATTGTTGATGGAGGAAATGTAATAGTTTCTGGTATTGTATAGTCAATTGTTTTTATAGCAGCAGCAACAATACCCCATTTAATAGAAGAACCACTATTGTTGTACTCTACATAATTTTTAAATATGTTATCGCCGAATACACCATAGTCAGAAACTTCTAGTTCTATATTTCCAGCATTTTCATCAAATGAAAAATACTTTCTTGTGACATTATCCCAGAATGTTAAATCTCTATCTTCTGCAATATCTATATCAAATACACCTGGTGAACCTGGAACTATTTGAGGTATTGCAATTGGAGTACCATCAAAACTAACCCTGAATCTTTGGTCATCAGAAACTCGTCTGAAAATTAAACCAACTGGAGTCATCCATTGAGCGAATGCTAAAGAGAATGTTACTACTTGAACTTCAGCATGAATCAAATAAGGTATTGTATTACCCAGAACAGTTTTAGGATTAACTACAGTATAAATGGTATTTAATCCTACATCTGATATCTGATGAAACAATCTTCTTTTAACTCTGAATATCCAATTCTTTGCAGGAGTTAATAATATATCAGTTGCAGTTTTTAAGAAATGTTCTCTTGCAATCTCCAATACATCAGTGACAAAGTTCCAACTATATCTATATCTGTCTGTTGGAACATTGGTATCTTGAATCATTAAAGATGTATTTTCTATAACATAAGCTTGAGTACCACCAACACCATCTACACCTTCAACCTGAATAACTGCAGTTTTAGATATATTTGGTGCAAACTTTACTGCGTCATTGGTAAGAGCATCTCTCATTTCCAAAGTATGTTTACCATCCATTGCAAATAATCTATTATCATTTACAACAGTCAATGTCGCTAAAGGATTATTCCAATTTAAATCATTATCATTTCCATTTAGAAATATTTGATTTGGAACAAGTCCAGTTAAAAGACCACCTTTTGCTTTTACAGTTTCACTAACAGAATCAAAATATAATTGATAATATATTGAGTTAGCTGTAGACTTTATAAACAATTTACTTATTGCTAAAAACCCACACAAATCTTTTTGAGATATAGCTGTGTAATTAAAAGTTGCAGGATTTATACCATCAATTTTAATTAGCTTATCAGTTGCAGTTGAAGATGGAGGAACTATAATATCATCATATACTTGTAAGAATATTCCATTTTGATCTATATAAAATGCATATCCTTGTACATATACTATTGGGTCTGGTATTTGTGTAAAAACAGGTTGACCGGTAAATAGATTAATTGTGATTTTAATTATTGTATTATCTGAAGCTCTAATCATAATGATAGAATCTAAAGCTACAAATGATGCAGATTGTAAAAAATGACGATCAACTAATACTTGAGAACCAGCATATAAATTATAAACAGGACCACCGTTAGTAAAACCAACAGTATCAAATTGACCAATGAATTGCAAATCATCGGATTTTAATTTACCTTGAGATTCTGTTAATAAAGCACCATTATCTACATACAATCGTTTTGGATAAATACCATCATGAATATCGTGAGCTATTGTTCCTGCATCACTATCATGTAGAAATATATCACCTTCTCGGAAATCATCATTTACATCATTTCTATCTAATAAATTCAAATTTATAGATAGGTATGGTGGAGATAAAACAAGAGGATCTAATTGTGCTGTTAGTTCATAATAATCATTTATATTAGATCTATCTACTAATATCAATCTGCCTTGTCCACTATTGGTAGATATAGTAATTGGTTTTCTTGGGTAGTTTGAATTATTTTTATTTAAATCATCAGAATCTAATCTGAATTTTGCAACTTTTCTTTTGTATGTTGTTAATGTACCAGCATCATAAGCAGAATCAAATGCTTGGTAAAAATTGCCTCCTTGAACAATTATAATTTTTAATATTACTTGTAGATTTGGTATATAAAAATCTGGAGTAATTAATTTTATAATTGCGTCTGGTGCTGGTTGAACTAATTGATATGTATATTCTCCAACAACTAAATAGAATCCATCTGGTACTGAAAGTGGAGTTATATCAAGTGTTATTATTGGTTGCGTAATATGAATTAATGTATATCCTACAAGAAACGAACCAGGTTCAATTGTTATAACCTTATCCGATGTTATAGTTGGTTTAAGTCCGTTGATAACAGCATTGCCTTCTTTGTATACTCCACTTAATAATTGAGATGTTAACAAAGAATCATATGATGCAAATGGATCTAGCAATCTATTTTGCACCAATGAATTATCTTGAATTATGACACCCATTAAACAATCCCCTAGTAAAAAATATGGTGTTCTACTAATTTGTCCAATATTTCAAATGATGACTTATTCCACGATTTGATATAATTGATATTTAGTATTGACGAGTTAAAAGCTAGTAAAGTAAATAATGCTACAGAATATTTTGGTAATTCAAAAGCTGGGATCATCTGCGGACCCATTCTAGTGAACAATGTATTTTTAAATTCTCTTGATTTAATTCCGAAGAGAATATTTTCAGATATAAAATCTATATAAAAATTGTAGTCTACATCTTTAACTGAAAATATATCACCCATTAAATCTGTAGTTGAAGTTATCTTATCATTTAAAGATTTTGCTATATCTAATGATTGTATTTTAAACATATACCTTCCAATGAATGCTGCTGTTACTGATTGAAATTCTTCAACTTTTGCTTCATCAGATAATATACCATATTTTTTAGCAAAGAGTTTCATGAAAATACTTATCAGAATATCCGATATATGAGGATAAAAGGTTTTGATAAATTTATCTGTCAACTCTTTACTTGATACCCATTGAGGTTTTCTTAATTCTTGTAAAATTGCACCGCATAACATTGCTTCATAAATAGCTCTTGGATTGATATTGATATTACCTTTATAAGCAACACCTAGTTTATCAATAAAATTTAAGTCTATTATAATATCATCATTTTGTATTAATGTAAACACTGGTATTGGTTTTGATAATAACTTAAATTTATAAGCACCCTCATCTAAATAGTTCATTACTTTTCTATATCCGTAATGAGATTTAAATGTTGGTAATGATGAAGATATATAATTTATTAAATCTGGATTAAAAAACTCCGGTTCTTCAATAAATATCTTACCTATTTTAGTTGTATCCAAAAGCATTGTCATACTATTTTACCCCTGTTTCTGCACAATTGTTCTTTCTTTTTTAGTCAATCCATTACTTACAAAATAAGCAAGTGCAGGTTTGGTTGGTATAAAAATTTGATCTTTGATAAAATCTAGTTTGGTAAATATATCATTTACATATAATAATAGATACCAAAAATCTGGAGTGCCATATCTATGGTAAGAAAGCAACTCCGGATTTTGTTTATATTTTGAATCTAGATCAACTAAAGAACTTTTAGTTTGAAGAAATGTTTTTAAATTATCCAATACAATAGAATCAAATCCTGAAAATTTAAGATCTGGTGGCAAATCATATACAAACTTATAATTAAATATATCACTAGATGCTTTATCATCCTCGATAATTTGAATTTTTAAATCTTTATGAAGTGACATAATTTAGACCTTAATAAGTTGTTAAGATGTTAACATTGATAGAATCATATGTAGTATAAATATATTCTGGTACAAACTCTTGCATTTGAACTTTAGATATTTGTTTAACATCAAATGCATATATTATATTATCTACAGGACTTACGATTCTAACAAACTCAACTTCTGGAATTGATTGAACAATTGTTTGAATTTTGGAAGTAATAACATTTCGATGATAATTTTTTGAATTATTGATTTCTGCTAATACTGCCAACTTAATATCTTCAACAACAATTGTTGGTTCTCTTTTAGATAATGGAGATATAAAAACATCTATGTCAAAGAAAATCCTGGGATTCCATTCTGGGTCAAAAGTATATATTTTATCTTTTGTATTCAGAAAAATGTTTTTTAGTTTTCCATATGTTTTAGAAAACTTTATATTTATATCTACATTCTGCATTCTTTTATCTGTATATGATGATTGAATAACGTCTCCTATTTGTATTAAGAAGTTATCAATATCTGCAATGTTTTCTTCATAGTATACAGACTCAATTAATGGAACATTGTTGATTGTTATATCCGTTATAGTAGATACACTTGAAGATGATAATAACTCAATATCTAATGGTCTAAATACACTAATATTAATAGAATACTTCATGAGTGTTAATGGGCCACCCAATGCAAGTATTCTTGATACAGTATATAATAATTTGATATCTTCTTTATTTTTATCTATAATAACGTCAAATTTTAGATAGTCTTTATATCTTATTATTGTATCTTTTGTAAATGATACAGGAGCAGTAGAACCTTTAGATGTAATGTATGATGAAATTATTTGTGGAGCTGGTGATGGTGGTTCATAGCCCTGATTAAATTTAACTAATCTTACTACAGAACCAATATCTAAGTTACTTGCAAATACTGCTAAATTTCCAGTACCAGGTGTATCCAATATAGGAGAATCTTTTATACCATTTAACCAGGATGAAAAATCTCCACCACCACTAGTATCTAATACGGCATTGCCAGATCTAAATTCCTCATCTACTAAAGCAGATTCTGAGATAGTTCCACTTCCTGAAGTTATATCGAATAGTAATTCCCAAGGACCATTTTGTAATGATTGGTCATTAAATATATGAAATAGTTTTACAGTATATTTCATTTTATCTTGACCCAATAAAGGGTAAGTATCATCTAATACGGTATTACTATCAGCCATTGAGAAAAATGCTTCTGTACTATTATTATTAGCATATTCCGTAACAAGTTTAAAAACTGCTTCTGGTTCATTCGGTCTATTTCTATATGACACAAATGATGAAAATGTACTAACATATAATTCATATGGAACTGAATATGTAAATTCTCCATCTATTAATACCTGTCCACCTTTAGGTATTACCATATTTTCAATTTGTGCAACTGGTAAAGGTATAGTTATATTTTCTGTAGATGTTGGTGCTACAGTTATATTAACATCTGGGATTGTTAAAAATGCAGACACATTTGTTTTAACCATATCTGCTCTAGTTCTTCTAATATAAACCGGAGTTACCAATCCTAACAATTGAAAGAAATCTTCAAAATCTGTAGGTGTTACAAATCTTCTATTAGTTCTGAAGTCAGCAATAGCATTAGCTTTAATAACTTCAACACCAGTATCAACACCAGGTATTGCATTCTCAGGTATGTATGCAGAAATTTCTGGTTTAACATTATTACCATACAATATTAAATTTGGATCATCCATTACGATGTCACCAGAAGCTACAGCACCAGCAGCACCTAATGTTAATTTTGCATTTATTATTATTACAGAACCAGAGAATGGTAAGAAGCCAAGAATACCATTACCAAAAGTTACAGTCAGTGTATCACCTTTAAGTGAATATAATGCAGATTTTGGTTCTACTTTAAAATCTTGAAATGTTGTTATAGGTACAAACGATTCCCCATCAACAGTAACATCAATTCCAAATATTTGATTACCACCTTTAATCTTAATTTGATAAGATTTAAATTCAAACGTTGTAATATTTGGGAATGTAAAGGTATTAGATACAATTTCATATTGTTCTAGTGGAATCTTTTTAACTAATAAATCATAAGTTTTAGTTCCAGAATTATATACATATTTATATGGTAGTTGGTCTATCTCTCCATCTTCCTTGTATATAAATAATTTATTGCTACCAAAATTAATAATGTTAAGTGTTGTAGTCAGAGTATATATAATAGACCCAATTGTCCATTGTGTATCTTTAGGAATTGTAACTCTATATGCAACATCACTATTAACTGAAAGTATTAATATCATTTTTGCTTTTGATGGACTGCTGGCTCCTTTATTATAATTTAAATAGGTTGACCAGTTATCAATTGATTCGTCCAATACAGCTTTAGTCATGAATCCTTCTTTGTATAACATATCCATGTTGAATTTGTTATCTTCTTCTAGTGTTCTTAATAAGTCAATTAATTGACCATTATGTCCAGAGAAGTAAGAGTCGGGATTCCCAGTATTCAAATATTTCTCAGTCAGCTCAATAAACTTCTGAGATATAATCGATTTGAAAGATTCTGATGGCATTGTTCATCCCTTATAATTTTTGTCCAAAAAATCCCCCAGTTCCAGATAGGACTAGGGGAAGTTTTTATTAATTCTTAATTCTAGATTGATTTGCAGTTAAACCAGATGCTAATGAATTACCGATTAAAACTTTTAATTTATCAATTATAACTTTTTCATTATCATATAAATAATCATATGAGTAATCTATAGATACATCTACTTTCTCAATAGATGCAATATCACTAGCGAATGAATCTGATGGGATTTTAGTTGGAAATGCACCAGTATATAACTGAGCAGTTTCAATTGTTTTACCATCAGGTCTAACAGTTGCATAATAAATATTAGCAGAATAATCATCTTTATATGTAAACGATGGAGAACCTTCTTTACCATCTAATGATCCTATTCCACCAAAGTCTTTATTTCTAATTGAATTCACCCAATACTTATGTATCTTATAAATAGGTAAACCAGAATATTCATTATAATTAACACTAACATTATCACCAAGTTCCATAGATGTTGGTTGATGATATTTTCTTCCACCCATACCTGGAACTGTTGTTTTATTTAATGATATTGCTGCAGGTGTAAAATTGGTATTATGAATATTTAAAATACCAGCTATATTAGAATCAAATGATTTCTCAGATCCATCAACTGAATTTTCTACTATCTGACCATAAATAGCTTTTTGTAATTCAGAACCAATTTCAAAGAAAATATAATGATATCCGGTAACATATGCATCAATAGGATTTTCACCTTTGCTACCACCGAAAAACCGTCCGTACTTATTTTCGCTAAGAAATGGATTGTTTGCTTGTCTAGGCATATTAGTTCCCTTTATTTATGAACGGTGATTCTTGAATTATTTGCAGCAACTCCAGCTGCTCGTGCACTATTGATTAGAGTTTGAATTTCTTGTAATACTTCTTTATTATTATCATACATATGATCTATAGAATATGTCATGTCTATTTCAACTTTATCTGAATTTGTAACATCACTTGCAAATACATCTGTTGGTGATCTAGTTGGCCACACACCAGTAAACTTAGCACCAAACTCTATTGTTTTACCATCTGGTCTAGTTGTAGCATATAAGAATGTTGCTTTATAATCTTCTTGATATATCGGCTGATCTGATTCAGTGATACCAAGATTTGTATTTTTAATAAAATTAACCCAGCCTCTATGAATTCGATATATTGGTGTTCCTGAATATTCATTATATTTACAAGCAATTTCATCACCGATTTCTAAATTGGTTGGAGTTTGCCATTTGGCACCACCGGTAGCATTGTTAGTTGTTTTACCAAGACTAACACCTGGAGGAGTCAATGAGATATTATGAATATTCAATATACCTGCAGGATCACCTATAACATGTTGACCAGCAACACCCGTAGTTTTTAAACAATCTGCAATAATAAAAGCTTTCAATCTTGGCTGCATTGTTATAAATAGATAATGGTATCCACTAACATAAACATCAATGGGATTATCACCTTTGCCACCACCGAAAAATCGGCTATATTTATCTGCATGTAAGAATTTATTTTGCATAAATTGTACACCCTTATATTAAATTTTATTTTAACGAACTCTAGATTCAAATAGTATGGCTTACATAAACTATAAGCCATACTCATGATATATATTATCTAACAGTGTAATTCAAGAAGATTTTCTCTGTTTGGTTTACTGGTACAAATTCAACATCAATATGGAATGTTTTATTTCGTTTTTCAAATTCAGTAGCACCAACAGTAACTTCAAAACTTTCTAAACCTCGATCAGCTTTAATTGATCCTAGGAAGTTTCGAACTTCTTTACCTGCAGAGTTCCAAGTAATTTCATCATTTGCACTTGGTAAATAACCATGAGCAAATTTCTTTAAGTTCTTATCTATTAACAAGTATAACCTAACAGAGCTAATATCTTGTAACTTAGAAGATCTCTTTTGAGAAGTTAATTGAGTCCAGATAGTTGTCTGACCATTCAATGTAACAATTGGGTTAATTTGTTGTAAATACAAATCATCCCTTTGAGCTTTATTAGGATTATATGTAAGTTTTTCAATACCTGTCAATTGTGCATTATTAATAACAACTGCATCCCAAACATTTCTTTGGCTATCATTTATAGGTATTGCAGAAGCCAAATGATAAGATGGTGTTACTTCTACAAACTTACCATCATCTGAATTGAATACTTGAGTAACGTTATCAAACAACCATGTTCTAAAATCATTAAATGTAAATTTAGAAATTCTAGAATCAACAGCGGCTTTAGGTGTTAAGTTCTTAGTCATATCCACAATAGCACCACAATCACCTCTTGATATAGATAATTGAGTTATTGCAGCTTTTACAGAGAATGGATAATTTGCATCATATATTAATGAAACATTGATACCATCAGAGTTTAAAATCTCAGCATCTGTTTGACCAGTATAAGCATCAACTAGTGCAGATATTACTTTTGGTTCATTATAATTAATTACACCAGATTCATTAAACATGTTTCCATCATTACCACCTTCTAATTTAAATACATCTGTAAATGCTGTTGTTAATTCATCAGATATAAATAGTTGAGATAGTGCAGCTGATCTATCACCGAATTCTTGTACTTCTTCAAGTCGTTTTAATTCTTGAGATAATGCAGTACTTTCTAATTCAATTTGATTTAATTTGATTTGAAGGTCTTGACTGTATGTATTAATAACATGGTCAATAACTGAACTCTCACCAGTAACATCAGTTTCTCCAGCTTTTAATGATAATGGAAAAGATTCAATCGATGTTATGTCTGATATAGATACATCATTATAATATACAGACATTACAACTTTATTGGCTTTTTCAATTGAGTCTGGAGTAATAATTGGAGAGAATTTAATGAATAAATCATTATACCAAGCTCCACGACCTTTACCACACAAACCAAATAAGGTACCAGATGTTTGAACTAACAAATCCAATTCATCTACAGAAGTAATAACTGCATTTGATTTTTGTAATTTAATTTTAGTAGTCATACCAGGGTTTGAACTTCTAGTTTTCCAACCAGTTTCACCAGTATATTGAGTAATCAAACCAGTGTTTGCTGGTATTGCCCAATCCCAGAATGCAGGAGTAGAGAAAGACCATATTGAATCTACAGAATTCCAAGTTGCGATTTCATGTTTATGACCAGTCCAAACACCAGTAGCGGCATCTGGTCCATCTATAATAAATTTATCACCATTTAATAATGTAGGAGGAGCAAATGCTGTAACACCACCAGTTAAATATTTAACTTGTTGTTCTATAGCAACTTCATCCACATTACCAACAACAACTGCGGCAAGAACTAACGGAGCTGTAGATAAATTGGTATTTAATAAGGTTACAATTTGAGCTTTTGTGCTTAATAGAATTTCATTGGCATCTTTTTGTAGAGTTACTGTTATATCTGTAAGAGAAATAACTGATACAGATAAAGGAATTACTCCAGAAGTAGCAGATCTTACAAATTTAATATTCAATGCATTACCTGCGCTACCAGCAGTAACAGCAGTAACAGAAATACCATTAATTTGTGTTGATGCTTTAACACCTGGTATAATTGGTAATGTTATAGGAGGTGGAGTTGTTGTAATACCTTTAATATTAGAAATTGCAATTTTATAACCTTCTGGTGATCTTAATAACCATGTTGATGGATTAACCTTTACCCAAACACCAACGTTGATAATATCGAATGACCATTGAGCATTTAAATATGTAGCTACTTGGAAATCATGACCAGCAAATGCAGCTGTACCAACTCCATTAATAACATAGCTATCACCTTCTGATGGAGAACCAGGAGGTACAACAGCAGCAAAGTCTACATATACTGTACTATCGGTACTAACTAATTTAGCAAGCAATGTTGAATATGCTGAATCTGCCAATGTTGCTCTAATCATATATAAGTTACCAGAGTTAGCAACAAATTGACCAGCGTTTAACATACCCTGACCATACTTAATTAATTTTTTACCGAATCTAGATTGTAAATCTTCTGGACTTACTACTCTAGATAGAACTCTATCTTCTCCTTTTTGAGAGAAGACTACCATAATAGCACCAGTTCCACCAACAGAACTAACAAAAAATGATAGATCTGTTAAAGAAGAATAAATGCCCGGGGATATTGCGTTTGCTAATGAGACCATAGAAACACCTTCTTATTAAAATTGTTTTAAATTATTTATTAAAATTTGTTCTTGATTCATTAAAACAAGAAATGCCAATTAATTGTAAACCCTCTATTGTTAGATACTATATCTTTTGCGATAGTAGAGAATGTTATTCTTGAGAATAATATAAATGATAATGGGTCATCTTTTTTGGATACAAATATACCAGCCTCGTTTATATAATTAGTAACATTCGCACCTGCTGGAGATAAAACGCATTCTAAATTATCAACATCGCATTGCAATTTAACAGCTAACTCTGATTCTAATTGAACTGGAGTATTGACATCGGAAAAGTCCGCTAACGTCATTTTCTTAAATCTGCCTTCTAAACCAGTTAACCCGGCATATTGAAATGTACCTGGAGGAGATTCAACATTTAGAAATGGAAATGCTGGATATATTGGTAATTGGTTTAATAGTGCAGTATCTTGTGATGTAGGTGGTATTGGTGTTAACGATGTAGGTGGTATTGCTCCTCCAGATCCTAAACCAAAATAAAAAATATAACCTTGTAATGGATCTATTTCACCTGGTCCTGGAACTAATGTATCTTGTAAATTCAAAGCTCTATGCATCAACCATCTTCTACCAGCCCAAGTAATTAAATTATTTTGACTAGCTAATAGATTTTTCGTTCCTTTTTCTAATATTTCGACATAACCACAATCTGGACTAACTCTATCCTTTATGCTTATTTTATCATGTGCGTTGATGATCATTTAAAATCCTTCTTTTAAAAGTGTTTGATCTTATATTTATTTGTTCAAATTATTCAGTAATCGTATTAACGACTATATATTAAGGTATTAGAGGTCCAAGTTGTATTGTAATATTATCTGATATAGGTAGAACTGATTCATTAAAATCAAAACCAGTAATCTGCATAGTATAATAATCCATCAAACCTTTCCGGACATCAAACTTTGGAAAATCATCATATTGTAAACCATAAATATCATATGTTACTGGGTTAACGTAATGTTCCCATTCTTCCCAATTTATATGCATATCTGATGTTTCATCTAATGGTATTTCAAAAGTTAAAGCAATTAGATAAGTAATATCAAACCCATCATCTATAACATTTACAGTATCTCCAGGATCATTTACATCCCAAAATATTAATGTTATAACATCTTCTTCTACTTCTACATCTTCTTCTACTTGAAAATATATAAACGATATCCCTGTAGGATCTGTACCATCATATAAACCTTGAGATAATGGTAGACAATCTTGAGGAAATACTTTGAAAGTTAAAACAGTAGCAGCACCAATGAATGTTGAATGAGCCGGAGTTACATATTCTATTAAGTCTAGCATACTATCAGTGATATTGTCAATTGTAAATATTGGTGTAACATTTGAATTTCTATAAGCAACTGACATATAACTTGATAATAATTTAGAATATTCTATATATAATAGTTCATGAGACATAGCACCAGGATCATTTATAATGAAATCTAATGCAGTTTTAAATGTCGGATGAATTGCAAATAATTTAGTAGCAGAATTAAATGTTGGTTCATTTGACGACATTCCAGATATAAATTTACTCTCATAAAATAAAGCAGCTGTCTGATTTAATATATCTCTTCTTTCTAAAACTTCTCTAGTAAGAGATGCAACAGAAGCAAAGTCTGCAGCGATAGCATCTATTAACCCAGAATCCGGAGAGAATACATCATCGAATGCCGCATTTGGATCTGTAAAATAAGTAGATACATATCCATATGTTTTAAATGTACCAGTTATGGTAGGTATTAAAAAATGTCCAGAACCCAAAGCAAATAGAATACTTGTCGCATATACCAATTCTATAAATGAAATATTGAATTCTGTTATGGGGTCATGAATTATTCTAATCGATGGGTATTGTGATGGTAATGCACTTTTGATTAAAAGATCTCTTCTAATCAAAGATGATATAATCGCAGCAGAATAATTGGCAGGACTATCAATTGAATAAACTAATTCACTTTCAATTGAAAAATACGGAGACTTAACAATATCATTAGTTTCTGCCAATATATCTATAACTTCTTGGTTTGTTAGAAACCAATTATTGTCTGCAATTGTTATATCATCATATGATTTTTCTCTAGCTACATCACCTCTCTCATTAAGAGCAACTAAATTTAAATCACTAGTTAAATTATCTTCCCTGATATAGTATTCATATATCTTTGTATTGTTTAATTTTAATTGTTGTAGTAATTCTTCTAATTTAACAACAGTACCTTTTCTTTGATATAGATCACCAATTCTATTTAATACTTCTCGTTGTTCCTGCAAACCAAATACGCCTAGTTTATCGAAACCAAATTGGTCTGATAATAATCCAAGTATTTTTGGATCTGCAGTTAACGCATTTTTATTTACATTGGCCATCTTAATTACTGTTTTATTGATGGCATACATTATTAAACATACAGTTGTTAATTCTGGAGATAAGATATTAACTCTAGATACTTGAGTTTTATCTGCATAATTAATTGTTGCAGTTATAGTTTCACTATACAGGTCGTATACAGATGAATCTATATTACCAGATTTCTTCCCAGTAATAGCATACGATAAAAGATTCAATATCAAATCTTCTGTATATTTTTCTAAATCAAAGTCAGACATATCGTCTCCTTAATATTATTCAATTCGAACTACTTCGGCATTAAGATCTACATAACCATGAATCTCGCTAGTTCTAAATATAGACGATGCTTCCAATTCTTCTGCATTTGATAATGGTATTATTCTATTGGTTAGATCTACAGATTCTCTTAATAAGTTAACTTTAATTTTTTCATTTTTATATGAAAAACTTATAGTAATTATCAATACCTTCTGTTGAGAATCCCTTGTTACTTTTATACTAAGGTTTTCTGCTCTATCTTCCCATTTACGAACATCTAAGTTTAATTGTCTTTCTGCTGTTTCAACTAGAATATCATCTAGAGGAGATGGCAGATAAGATTGTAAACTACTTCCAAATTCTGGATTAGTTGGTATTGTGCCTATTCTTGTTTTAAGTATATTCTCTATACTTTTTTGAATCATTAAAGCACCACTCAATTTTTGGAAATTACCATCTTCTGTTTTTCTAGCAGTAAAATTACTTAATGCTAAACTTTTCTCTGCCATGTTCAACTCCTATATTAATATCAATCCACTTTTGCACCAAAAGAATATCTTTGAATTTCTGTTGTTATTGCTTTTTCTTTACCACCCATTGCAAGATCTATATTCTTTTGTAATGTAGTTCTATATAATAAAAGATCTCTAAATCTATGTATAGGCATATTCAATACATCTTGATAAGAGAACCCATGATAGTAATATAAAAATCCACCTATATCTGAAATAAAATTCTTTTGATATTTAGTCCAATTATTAGGATCGTTGTACCATTCGAAAGAACTGGTTGAACAAGTTCACCTCCACTTTAAATGAAAACCCACAAGTTTTTGAACTACATTTAGTATCATGTTCAAATGTACATCCAAACTCACCATAAGCCTTTTCAAATAAATTCCTTATTTGTTTACCTTCTTTTAAATTTAATTCTGATATTACCATATATAAGTCAGTAGGAGATGTTAATTTTTTACCTTGTGGATGCATAATATATTCTATATTTTGCAAATATTCTTTTAAGTCACCTATTTTATCATTTGGTATTTGTAATAGATCATCAAATAATGATAGTTCGTCATATAGTGTTGGCTGTCTCATAACAATTTTGAATCCACTATCAGTAATCATCTCTACTCTTTTTGTTAAAAAATCACCACCCTCATACATTTTTAAATCCATTAAACCGGCAGTTGATAAATTTTCAAGAGATACTTTGCTATCACATTTAGGGCAAGCTGTTTGAATATCAGTTATTTCACCATATGATTGATGTATTAATCCAAAGAATAATGCCACTTGATCTGCTGCTGAAATAGATTTACAGAAATCATCAAAGGTTTCAATATGTTTTGGTTTCTCGACAATACAATCATATATTGCTGATGCTAGCATTTTAATAAGTGATTGTTTTGATGTTAGAGAAGTTCTTAATGCTTCTTCCATCATTACAGTCATTGATTTAATAGAATACTCTATATGTGTACAAGGAGTAACAATCATATATAATGGTGCAACTACTCTAACCCCAAGAATATCTTTTTCTGCGAATTTCTGTTTTTGAGTTTCAGGTTTAATGGGTATAGGTGCTGGTTGTGTACCGGCATTTATCGGCAGCCCCATTTTAACTTTTGCTTCATTAATCTCTTTTAATCCATCATCTGGTATTAGATTTGTTTCATTCATGTTTTGTGTTCCTTTTGTAAAAAATTGTTGAAAATAAAAAACCTTACCGCAAACTATCTTATATTATCCCTTTGCTTTACTTCTTGTGCCCATTTAGCTTTTTCTTTATTTAGTTGTCTCTTTTGAACTGGTGTCATTTTATCATAAGCTCGTTTTATCTTCTTATCTTCTAACTTTAAAATTTTCTTAAGCATAATTAGTTTTGCTTTTAATTCTTTACTTGGGTTTTCTTTATATTGTTTATATAGAATTTTCCATTCACGTTCAGCATTCCAGAAATGTAGATATATTGGTAAACCAATTAATCCACCAGGTAATATAGCACCAAGAAAAGTAGCTGTAGCTAACCCTTTGCTAGCTACACCAGCTCTTCTATCATAAT
>ERZ1292625.488-Hain-H41-01um-R1-488-length-60258-cov-7_pt1 | contig 22862 bp, 26 predicted proteins | sample MGYA00564400_ERZ1292625 | MGnify/ENA primary metagenome ERZ1292625 (study PRJEB36523, sample SAMEA6512639) | groundwater metagenome | collected 2019-01-08 | study: AquaDiva: Metagenomics assemblies of 32 groundwater samples | reverse complement strand
CGGACCCGTATTCCCTGATTGGCAACCAGGTGTTCTACCACTAAACTACGAGCGCTTGTGATAATTGGTATAAAATGGTATATTTAAAAATGTTTATTAAACCCTGTCTACCTCGGTTACAAATTGATTTCCTATTACTATTCTCTGTAATTCAAATGACTCATTATCTCCTAAAAGTAAAATGTTATCAGTTTTTACTCCATTAAGAAAACCTTCCAAGCTACCTTCCTTTGGGACATTGACAAAATCCTTGTGGGGCTTGAACATCCCTGACTGATCATATCTAAACACCGGCATATATTTCTCTGCTATCTCGTTATATACTAATTGCACTGTCTGACCTCTAAATTTCTCAAGCAACCTTTCGGCTACTCTTATTGGCTCTTCTTTGTGATGAGATAAATATTGTCCTCCAAATCCTCTAAAGTTTCTAAAATGATCCATATTTTTCTTAAAGAGGAAGGTTATTTAAAGATATTGTAAAATATATATTGATGGTGAAAAGAGTTATATTGATACATGGATGGCATGGAACTCCTGATGAAAATTGGTTTCCCTGGCTGAAAAAACAATTAGAGAAAAGAAATGTACAAGTTATAGTTCCTCAGATGCCTGGAAAAGACTGGCCTTTGAAAGAGGAGTGGGTTGCTAAGATAAAAGAAGTTGTTGGTAAGCCTGATGATGAAACTTATTTTGTAGGTCATAGTCTGGCTTGTATAAGTATATTGAGATATTTAGAGGAATTGGATTATGAGGTTAATATTGGGGGTGCTGTTTTTGTTGCTGGTTTTGCTAAAAGCATTGGTAAAGAAGAATTAATGAATTTCTTAAAACCTGAAGTCAATTTTGAAAATGTGTTAGTGCATTGTGGCAATTTTGTGTGTATATTTTCAGATAATGATAGATATGTTCCACTTGAAATAAGCCATGAATTGCAGAAACAGCTTGAAGCAAAGACTATTCTTGAACCTGGAAATGGGCATTTTGGAGGCAAGGAAAATATGAAAGAATTACCTGCCGTATTGGAAGAATTGATTGAAATGATGGCTTGAATTATCATTTCAATTAATAAAATGAAGATAAATTGTTAGAACATGGTTTTCTGTCAAGAATCTTGACATAATATTGATTGCTTAATTAATCTCTGCGAGGCATCGTTATCTGCTAAATAATATTGATGATATATTTAATTAATAGACTTACTATTTTATCTATCTAAATTATATGAAGATTTATTAACATATTTTTGCATATACTAAAAATGGGAAGGAAGAAAATTCTTAGGATAGCTAAGACTGCAAAGATAAAATGTAATATTTGTTCTGCGTTAAGTGTAAGAAAGGTTCCTGAAGATTCAAGCCCAGGTTATTTTGATTGTGATAAGTGTGGAGCGCATATAACTGTTCCAGTTACTCAATGCTGCGTTATATGTGCTTTTACCAATAAGAAATGCGTGCCTAGCTTGAAGATGGAAGCTAGGATTAAGGGTTTAGAATTGAGATAGTTTTAAAAAGTATTTTATAACTTTAATTTTATGAATATGTTGAACTTTTATAGGGCAGTTGGTGCAGAAGAGTATAGAAATTATGAAACAGATGGATTTGTCTGGCCTGAAAGGGAGTGGGTTGAAAAAGAACTAGGGAATAAAAGACAATTTGACTTTTGGGATATAAAGAGATTTGTTGATAGTGGTGGTTGGAAAGCTGGAGTAAATCACCATACGGATATTCCAAGAGATGTAATAATTAAAGTACCTGGATTTGTGGAAAAAGAATTTATTATAAGACCTCATTGGATTCCTCAAAGATATATAAATATTGTAAATTTGGAATTTTCTAGAGTTGAGTTAGTTTATGACCCAAGAGCAATGTTATCTAGAGAACCTATGCTGTTATCTGAGAGTAGAATACCTGAATTAAAAAGATTTAGGGGACTTTAATTATATAATAAAATCCACAAAGGGTTTAAAAAGCTTTTTTATTTAACTTTAAAGTGGCCCTTTAGGCTAGTGGTTAGACCGGCTCGTTTACACCGAGCATGCACCAGTTCGATTCTGGTAAGGGCCATTTAAATTTAGTAAAATTTAAAAGACTAGTTTTATGAATATTTTAATGAGTGAAATTGCTACAAAAAGCCTTGAAAGTCCTGAAGATAGAAGAGTAAAATTAGTTCTTTATTTAGCTGAAGAATTACATCAGAGAGGATATAATTTCTTTAATTTTGATGGATGCCCTGTAGATACTCCTGCTTTGTATGATAACTCTTTTGAGTTTGCTAGAGGTATAAGAAGATTGCCTGATTCAGGTTTTCTCTGGAAAGATAAAAATTATTCTGTTCAAGTTACCGGTAAATTTGACCTTGAAGATCCTTTCAAAGTTGAAGTCGCCGTTAAAGGTAGAGATGAATTGGGTGTTATTGAAAGTATGGTTTCTTCTCTTAATGCACGTTATTCATTAAAACCTAGAACTGAATTTGGAGTTACATTGAAATCACCAGATTATGAAATATGGACAACTCTTACTGCGAGACAGCTTAAAAGAGATAAGAAACTTTTTGAGGCGGCTAAAAGAGATCGGCACAGCTTCTAAAATCAGTTAGAATAATACGGGAAAATAAGGTAAGGTATTGTTAAGCTCGTATCTTAAACCCTGAGATTTATCATGAAGGATACTTAACTTATCTTCTAGTTTCTTTGCTCCTTGTCTAATTAAATCCTGCCCTAAAATAGCAGTAACTCCTGCAAATGTAATTGCCGTATTAACAACTAAATTGTCTGGTAATATATCTATTGCGTATCCTAGTGCTTTTCTTCCAAGGCTAGAATTATCATCCATGTAAATAGATTATTAGATGGTTTAAAAGATTTGTTGTTAACTAGTTGATATTAAAATAAATCACTACAAGATCTAAAGTATCCGCATCTTTTACATGTGAGTTTACATTTTCTTGCCTCTAAGTCGAATCCACAAGATTCACAAATTAGATTTGGATCTTGTTCTTCTAAATTACACGATTGTTTGGATGTAGGCTCCAAGTCCATAAGCTAAAGCGGCTGCTATTCCTCCAATTATTAGAGTTTCTATTGTTGAACGAAAATAATTTCCATTTACTATCTTCCCTTTTCCAAAACCTACTAGGGCGAGGGCACATCCTGTTAATAGAAACGAAAGGGTAAACTGAGTGTTTTCTGCATATGGATAAATTAAAGCTGAAAGAAATGAAATTAAAGGGATTAATCCGATTAAGAAAAATGATGCGAATGTTGCTAGACCTGTTTTTATAGGGGGATGCATGTCTTCTGTTTTCTTTCCTTTGTGATTGTTATAATCTATCTTTGATTTTGTAGATAAATAGTTTGCAGTAGCCATTGAAAAACCATCTGCGACTAGATTTGAGAAACCTAAAATAATTATTATGGTTGTAGAAAGATTCGCTCCTTGTGCGCCTGCTACAACTGCAAAAGTGGTTATTGCTCCATCTATGCCTCCATATACAAATTCAGGGAGATAATTTTTGAATGTCATATAAAGTCCGATATTTTATGTTTCCATTCAAGATAAACTAACCATAAAAGAAGTAAAATTCCTTCAAATAAAGGTATTGCTAAGCCTGACAAATAATCTGGAAGATAATTTACGAGATTAAATCCTAATTCGTAATCAGATAAAGGGGCTATTGGGTGAACTTCTCCTGAAATTAATCCGTCTAAAATAATATGCATAGATGTTCCAAATGCCAAAGCCAAACAAATAATTCCCAAATTCAAAATATGTTTTCTATGTGGATTAACATTAATCTTGTAAAGTAACAGAGCAAGAAATATGAAAAATAAAGGAATGAAAATTGAGTGTATCCAGTTTCTATGTACTTGTTCAATTGCATATCCAAAGGGTTTTAAAAAAAGCCAAAATAAAATATCTATGTCTGGTAAAACTCCTCCTATTCCTGCAATCATCACATAATGTAATGGGAATTTCTTTTTTGTTTGCTTTCTTAAAATATAATCTCTAAATAAAGAAGCTATGAAAATTGGAACTAATAAATGTGTAACTGCTGTGGGCATTTTTTCTCTTTTAACCTCTTTTATTTATTATATTTACAAAAAGGTGTTTTTATAGTTTGTTAGTCAACGTTTCCAGTTGCTTTAACTTCTAAAACTGCTAAGCCAGTTATAGCTCTGCTAATTAGGGAAGATGAAATTAATGAACCTGATAAACCTGATTTTAATTCTCTCTTTAAAGCATTTGATAATGCTTCAGGATTATATCTCTCTTCTGGAGATATATCTCTCAACATAGAATATGAAGAACCTAAATCTGTAAGGCATTTGCTATTTGAAACTACTATTCCTGGAATTTTTAATCTCTGAGCTATTCTTTGAGACTCTAAGTTATTCTCAAATGAATCTAAACCATTATGCACTTCAATTGCATCAACTTTTCTTAAATCGCTTTCTTTCCATCTGTAAGGTTTTGAAGCAGTTATTATTACATTTTTTCCAGTATCTTTATCTTCTCTTGCTTCTCTAACTAAATAATCAAAATCAGGATTGTAAGTAGGTTTTCTAGCTCCTATCTGCCTGTCTGCGAATAAAATTTGAATATCTCCAGCAGTTGTTTGCAAACCTTGTCCGTGCACTATAACTGATGGATTTTCAAGAGAACCATAAAAATTCCTATAAACTATCATTCCAGGTTGTTCTTTTGTTGTGTCTGTTGTAAAACCATATTCTTCTTTAGCTTGTTTTAAGTAATGCTGCCAGCGATTGTCTGTTCCTTCTGGATGAGAATATGAACGAAGAACAACCATATCTAAACCTCTGGATATTGCTTTTTGTGTTATTCTTTGCAAAGAAGGTCTGAACAAACCTCTACCATCTGCTAACCAAAGGGGCTTTTGATTATGTCCTTTGAATTGTGCTGATGCGCTGAAATCTATGTTGAAAGCCATTAAATTCCATTTTTTATAGATATAAAAAGATTTGGATAGTTTTAAATATAGTAATTGTTTTTTGTGTATATGAAGGAAAAAGGTAATGAAAAGAAGAATAACCTTGCAGATATTAAACCTGGAAATGTGCCTGTAAATTATCAGAGTTCTCCTCCAATGCAAAATAGTGCTCAAGCTCCTCAGATTGATTTTAATGCTTTAAAAGATAAATTAGAGAATTTCAAGAAAGCAGTTATAAAGAAATATAATTTTACTATGGCTCTTGTTCTTTTGCCTAGTCAAGCATATCCATTATTTGAAGAAGATGAAGCTTTGCCTAAAGAAGTTGTTGAGAGTAAGCCGATACATATGATTATGGTTATACCTGAAGAACAGTATAAAAATCTTCCAAAAATAAAACCAGAAGTTGTTAAACTTGCTAAAGAAACTAAAGAGAATTTATGGGTTCATATAAAGACTGAATTAGATTTATGGAATTATGGATTGGATAGCAAGTATGAATTATTGGATGCAACCGCACAAGGTTATCCGATTTATGACAAAGGATTTCTTGGGGCTTTGAGAGTTGCTAGTATTCATAAATCGCTTGTATTAAGAAAATTTGATAAGTATGTCGCAACTTATGTAGTTGCTGGAAGTTTAGTTAGGGGAACTGCTGGAAAAGATTCTGATGTTGATGTTTTCGTCATTATTGATGATACTGATGTTAAGAGAATGAGTAGGGTTGAATTATTAGAAAGATTAAGAGGAATGATACATGAATATATTAGAGAAGCTACTGCACTTGCAGGTGTTAAAAATATATTAAATGTACAAGTGTATTTGCTTACTGATTTCTGGCAGAGCGTTAAAGATGCTCACCCAGTTATGTTTACTTTCATAAGAGATGGAATACCCTTATGGGATAGAGGAACTTTCATTCCTTGGAAACTTCTTTTGAAGATGGGTAAAATAAAGCCTAGCCCGGAAGCTATTGATTTGTATATGAAGCAGGGAGAGCAAACTCAAGACTTTGTTAAGAGAAGATTGCTCGATGCAATGGTCGATATTTATTATGGAATATTAACTCCTACTCAAAGTATGACTATGTTAGCTGGTGAAGGACCTGAAGTTCCTAAAAATATAGTAACTCAGGTTAGAAGGCTATTTGTTGAGAAAGAAAAATTAATGGATGAGAAAAATCTTAAGATTCTTGAGAAGGCTGTGCATTTGTTCAAACAGTATGAATATGGAAAACTTAAAGAATATCCTGGTAAAGATCTAGATGTTTTCTTGAAAGAGTGCTTGGAATATAATAAAATGTTAAGAGAGTTAAGAACTAAACTTGAGAAGAGAGTGCAGGAGAAGAGCACTGAAGAAGTTTATGAAGAAGTATTCAAATTGCTTAAGACAATATTCGGAAATAAATCTCAAGCTGAACTTATTAAAGAGTTTGAAAATAAGATGATTAAAAAAGGGAAAATGCAGTCAAGATTTTCAAATGTTATAAAAGAACTTGTAAATGCTAAAGGTAAAGTAAAATCTGGAAAGATAAATCAGAAAGATGCAGATAATGTGAAGAGAGATGCTTTTGATTTAATGGAGGCATTGGTTGAATATGCGCAGAGAGCAGACCTTGTGCAAGCTAAGAAAGGAGCTATGCAGATTTCTTATAATGGAAGAAAAGCTGAACTGCTTTTACTTGGAGAGCATAATTTCTTGATAGAAGGAAAAGAAATAAAGAAGATTGAAAATGGAAAGCTTGTTGCTATAAAAGAAGCAGATTTCCAGAAAGCATTCAATGAAAATAAGGGGAAAATAACTACTAAGGTTTCTGGTGAAGTATTCAATACATTGAAACATGTATTGGGTGACTTTGATATTGAGTTCTAGTTTTTGAGATTAATGTTCTTTTAAAATGGTTAAATGGAAGGTTTTATATACGGTTAATTTTCTAAAATATTATGTTATTAAAAGATAGATATGCTCCTAGCGCTCAAGTCGGTGCCTTTATTGCAAATTATAATTTTACTAGAAATAGAAATGCTGTTGATCCTATGCATCGTAATGGGGGAACTTTTGAACTATCATTATCGGGTGATACTCGGCTTAGTTATGGTTTTGGAGAAGTTGCTGTTTTTGATCATCTTCAACCAAACTTTAATGATAACTTGAATTTATCTGTTGAAGTATTAGCTAGAAGTTTATCAACTTCTAAAGAAGGTTTAGTCTTAAACTTGGATAGACATATAGCACAGGTTAGACCTCTATTATTTAATGCGTTAGATCATTTGGCTAGAGATGGCTTAATTCAAGTTAATCCTGTAAGAGCCTAAACAGAAGATTATGCTTTAACTGATATATTATCAAAAGGTCGGAATTGGGATGTTACAAGAGTAGTCTCTGTTCGTAGCGATCATGAAAGAATGCATTAAGTTAGGTTTTTGCTGTGTCTCTTCAATGACAACAAGAAAGGTTTAAATAATAGTTAAATTAGTTGTTTTTATGGCGACAAGACCTTATTCAGGCGTTATTAAGGAATTTATGGAAAGGAGACAAGAAATGTTGAGTGCGAGAAGAGGAAGTAAATTCTATCAAGATGCTGATACATATAATGTTCTACCTACTTATGGTCTAGTTAATAATGGGACTGGTTTAATACTTAATTTATCAGTTCCTACTGATATAGAAGATCTTGCTAGTCTAAGATTATTACCTATTCCTACAGATGAGAATCTCTCTCCTGCTTCTTTAGTTAGAGTTGATTTTGACTGGAGGTCGAATATAGTTCATAGGGTTAGAACAATTGAACCAAAAAATGATACTTATTTCGGTAGGCTTGCTCAGCGCATTGGTGGAAATATTGTTCATCCAGGAAATAATGTTTTAACTGCTTATGCTGCTTTGGATAATATGTTTGGAATAATGGCTGAGAAAAGAAAGAGAGTTATTGATAATCAATTAGGATTGAATAGATAATTTTCTAAGCTTAAACATTGAAAAGCAATGTTTAAAAAGCCAATTTTCTAGGGGATAATATGAAAGGAATTTTAGTTCAATTTAGGCGTGGAAGACATAGAATACATGAGAAGCATTATCTTCTTGATTTAGGAACTCAGACTAGAGAAGAAGCTAAGAAGCTTATTGGTAAAATTGTATCTTGGAAATCTCCTGGTGGAAAGATTATAACTGGAAAAGTAAGCGATGCTCATGGAAATAAAGGTCTTGTTAGAGCTATATTTGAAACTGGTTTGCCTGGACAGGCTGTAACAACGGAGATAGAGGTAAAGTAAAATGGCTATTAGAAAGGCATCATCATATTCTCAGAAAAAGGCAAGACCGTTTACAAGAAATAGTAGAAATAAAAGTAAATCTTATATAAAAACTGTTCCGCAGAATAAAGTTGTAAAATATCATATTGGAAATCAGAAAGATTACAAGTTAGGAAAACATAGTTATGCAGTTAGAATGGTTGCTGAAGGTAGATCGCAGATGAGAGATAATGCTCTTGAAGCTGCTAGACAGTTTCTTACTAAAGCACTTGATGAACAAGCGCTTGGACAGTATTACCTTGCTGTAAAAGTTTTCCCACATCATCTTCTTAGAGAGAATAAGACTGCTGCTGGAGCTGGAGCGGACAGAATGTCGAGCGGTATGACTCACTCTTATGGTATAGTTATAGGTAGGGCTGCTATCGTAAAGCCTGGGCAGACGGTATTCTTCATAAGTTGTGCAAATGATAAAGTTGCTAGAATTGCTAGAGATTCACTTTCTGCCGTAAAATCAAAGATGCCTTGTAAAGTTAGTATTGTTTTTGAGAAACTTTAAGGATTGATAAGTTTTATTAATTGGCTTTTTCTATATAATGTATGTTGGATGAAAAGAGTGATAGCTTGGGCGTTAAATGGCTTTCTGAAATAACTAATGCTGATGAAAGTAGCGTCGGTATTGAAGGTGTTAATATAGCTCGACTATATCAAAAGAAGATTCTTGTTCCTCCTGGATTTATTTTATCTAAAGAAACCTGTGAGAACTTTATAAAAGCCAGCGGAATAAAACCTAGAATAAAAGCACAGATTATGCATCTTGATAAGAATAATGATAAACAAGTTAGTGCTGCTTCTGAAAAAATAAAAGAGATTATTGAGAGTAGTAACTTTGGTGGAAATGTTATTGAAGAAATTAAAGAAGCTTATGGATTTCTTGATACTTCTAATATATATGCAAATAATAAAAAGCTTAAAGTAAGCGTGAAAAGCTTATCTTCTAATAACAATGGAGAAGCTAATGATGAATCTTCTTTAATTAAAAGTATAGTTAATATTTATGCAAGTACAATTGGAAGTAATGTGTGGGTAAAAAAATGCAATGGAGATAATATTGAGGAGTGTCTTCCAGTATTGGCTGTTTATAAGTCTTTGAATGAAAATGCAAATGCTTTTGTTTATTCGAGGAATCCTAGTAATACTAGAGAGATGCTAGTGGAAGCACTAGCTGGAAATACTATATCTGATAAATATATTTTAGATAGGAATCTTGAGAAGTTAAGTGTGAATAAAGATGAGAATAGGGAAGAGAATAAGTTTTTTGATAATTATTCTCTTAAAAGAATGGCCTTGTATGCAGAAGAAATAGAAAATATATTTAATTGCCCTCAGAAAATTCAATTTGCTATAGGTGAGAAAGGGTTACATATTTTATCTTCAGCTCCATTATATATTGAGAATAATATCAATGAAGAGAAAGCTGGGGAAAATGAAGAAGCGCCCTTTGTTCTTGAAAGTTTGGATTCAATTGTTGATAAAGAATTCACTATTAGTGTTGAAATTATATCAAATGATAGTTATGAAAAGCCAGAGACTCTTGGGAAGTTTTTCAAGGCAATTGAAAAAGAAGAGAGGCCAGATGTAATGGAGAAGATATTTGGCGATGATCATACTGTTGCTCTTAAGGAAAAAAGCTATGAAGAACTTGCTCTTGAAGCACTTGGTTAGATATTAGTGATTTTGTTACTCCTTGCAAGGTATTACAAGCGAAAGATTTATAAACCTCTTTTCTGTGGGAAAGTTATGAGTTTAGATAATGTAATAAAACCATTGAATAGGGTCGATAGAGCAACAATTATTGCTAATGCTTCAAAAAACCCTCTTTTAGGAGCTAGAGCTAGAAAAGCAGCTGAGACTCTTGCAAGAGAATATTTGGGTATTGTTCCTTATCAGATTAAAGATGATCGTGGTAATTTCACAACCGTGAGACCTGAACAATTTGATTCTATGGCTCCTGAACAGAGAGAAAGAATTACTCAAGAAGTGATGAATGTTATGCCTCAACAGAGTCTTGAAGAAGCTATGCTTAATTATGCTAAAATTGCAGATAGTGTTGATAGCAAGCAAATTAGTAATGACCGAATGGCTTCACTTATGGCTGATCAAGAAGTTAGTGCAGGTGTTAGAACTATTTTTGCTAAAAAAGATAAAGATGGTAAAAATAGCTTAACTAAGTTAGTTGAAGAATATTCTGAGCTTCAATCTTATGAAGCAATATCTAGAGATCTTGGAGAGAATAAACCGATTGACCCTCGACAGGCAGAACAAGTTAATAAAATAATAGCTAATGGTATTATAAAAGCAAATTTTGATAAATATAGGGCTATGGGTTATACTGATTCTGTTGCTATTGCTGCTGGAAAATTGGCCGTAGCAGTTAATGAAAGTGTTAATGATAGAAACAAGATGCTCAAACTAGGTCTTGGTGTAGTCATCGGAGAATCAAAAAAAGAACTTAATAGAATATCAAAAGATTATCAAGCAGTTATTGCTAGAGGAGTCAAAGAATACTTAGCCGGAGAAATGAAGAGCTCTGATGTATTTGGAGAAAATCAATTGCCAAAGTCTAGAAGAGTAGTAGAACTAGTTTATAGAGCTAACAATGATAATAAGTACGGAATTGGAACAAGAGAATTCGATAAATTGTATGGTAAAAACTAAATTTACTTTTTAGTTTCTATTAAGTTATCTATAATATCAGTCATTATTTTTAGAAATTCATTTGCTCGTGATTGCCATTCGTCAATATCTTCTCCTTTTATGTCGGAAATAGAGCCGTGAGTTATATTTTTGTGAAGTGCGAAAATCTCTTTTGCCCAGTCAACATATTTTGATTTTAAAAGACCTGTTGAAGTAAATGTATCTCTTAAAAAGCCAGGAATGTGTTCTGGACTTGGTGGAAGTTTACCAGCCATAATTAATGCTGCTTGTGCAGAATCTACAATTGTCCAGTAAATGCCTTCTATACTTCCTAATTTTGCAGAACGGCTTCTTGCTAAATGACTTGGCGCTCTTTGTAATGCAGCATAAACTGCCTCATGGGTAGAACGAATCTTTCCTCTTTGAAGAAGAACTTTTAATGGAATAAACATTCCTCCTGAGTCTATTAATGGCTCTCCATATCTTAATATATTTAAAACGACTGGATCTCCATACATTAAATCATTCCACCAAGTTGTTAAACGGACTGTGTTTATGTGTAGTTCTTTACTATATTGATAATTTGTAATAAGTTTTGATAATTCTTCTCTATACCAAGCAATTAATTCTAAATCCCAGTTGAATGAGGAATCATCAATAATAACAACTATATCTATGTCTGAAGAAGAATCTGCTGTGTTCTTTGCTTGAGAGCCGAATAAAATTGTTGACTTTACTAACCTATCAAATTTCTGATGAATTTTTCCTGCAAATTCCATGGCAATTTCTTTTTCATTTTCAAAAGAAATTTTCTTGCTTATCTTTCTTTTTATAACTTTTATTTTAGGTTTAACTTCTATCTTGGCAGGATTATCAACTCTTTTCAAGCTATCTATCTGCTCTACTTTATCTACATTCTCAATTTTATCATCCATCTTTTAATATAATGTATCAGTTATATCCTATTATATATGTTATTATTTAAATGTTTATCTTCAATGAAGTACTTTTATTGTTAATTTGGAGAAATTATTTAATAGAGACATCGTTACCTTATACAAGGACGATTATATTACTATAATTAAATAAGTTATATCTTGCCTTTCTTTGTCTTTATAAAAAGAGTATCTTATGGAATAAATTATTCCATAGGATTTCCAGTGAGTCTACTACCGCCACGACCTGGAATTGAACCTCCAAGTTCTGTTGGAAGTGAGGAGAAACCTGCACCGTAAACTGAATGGTGTATGTCTGGATTTTGTCCAAATCCTCCAAAATAACTACCTGTTGAAGCTGCGGCTGTGTTCCAATATGATCCTTGTCCTTGGAAGACTGGAGAGCCAAAAGCTTCGAATGTTTCTCTTAAAGGAGTTTTCTGGAAGAATTGATACCAAGGGCCTCCAGTTTCAACAATTTTCTTTACCTTGGAATTGTATTGGGTAATTAAATCAAGCATTTCTTTTGTTGGAACATTTCCCATACCCATAGGCAATTCTGTGTGTTCCATTCCGAAATTATCTGACAAGTGAACGTGTTTTACGAAAGGAGCTATTTTTGCAGTTTCTTTTATAACGTCTTCTTTGCTGTATCCAAATTTTCTAATCATATTTATGTGACCAACATCCCAAGTAACGCCTAAATGTTTCTCTGCTTCCCTTTTTGCTTCATCTTCTGACATGCCATCTCTTTTAGCATTTTCTACAAATCTATCTCTCGATGCTTTGACTAAATCTCTTAAATCCTCTGCACGACTTATTCCTCCTCCTGCTGGAGGGTTTTCAATACTTATTATTGGAGCAGAACTTCCAAATTCTTTGTAAGCTTTGTAAGCTACATTACCATAAGTTTCTGAGGCCTTTTCAAGTGCGAATTCATTTAATGGCCTTAGAATCTGAGGACTTTTTTCTAAAGCAGTCATCATTTGAACTCCTTTTAATAGTAACTGTGCTGAATCCGCCATGTTGGCTGGATCAGTAAATTCTCCAGATTTTATTTTAGGAAGCATTTCACTTCTTAATTCTTTAAGTTTTTGTAAGTCGTTCTCATTTTTGTTTCTTTCTGCAGAAATCCAAGCTCTGTCAAAAAGATTCTGCATTTCATTGTAAGCATCTCTCAAATAAACTTCGCCGAAGTTTATCTCTCCATTTAAATTTTTTATAAGATTAACTTTTTCAGGAGAAAAGTCTTTTTCTATTTTCTTCCTCCCTTCCTCAGTCTGAAATTGCTTATATAATTCAAGCATCCCTTTAACTTCTGCCTCTTGGTCTCCAGATTCTCTGTCTCTTGGAAGACTTCTTTTTATAGTTTCTATAGCTCTTTCTACATGATTTGCATTATAGGCTGCGTGTGTAAGAAGTCTAGACCAATTTTCTTTGTTAATTCTATCTAATTCTAATTTTGGATCTCCTTTCTCATCTAACAAGTAGTTTGGTTGGATTTTTAGAGGCGATAATTGATGTGTTTTTTCGTCAATTACATATAATTCAGTTACTTTCTCTACTTTTTTTCCATTTTCAAGAGTTACTACTTTACTCTCCATTTCAGGTAATTGTGCTGATGAGTGGAAAGTTATTACTAAATTCCCTTTTTCATCTAAATCGTGTCCTCTCCTTACTGCGCTTAAAAGTTGCCTTTCTGCTGATTCTCTTTTTCCTTCATCCCATCCTTCTCTTCCAATTCCTGTCGGCTCTACTAAAGGACCGTGGAAAGTAACTTCTGCTCCTACGAGTTTCTTTAATCTAGCTATTTCTTTAAATTGTTGCTGGGGAATTGCGTCTATCATATTTGCGTCAACTCCTTGAACTTCTATTACTCTTGTACCTGAACTTAACTTGTCAGAAACTGCTTTTAATTGATTAGCTGTTCTTGAGTCTACAGCTATACCTATGCTACTAGCCGAGATTCTATTTCCATAATTAAATCCTAATGGAGAATTTTCTGGCCCAGGCTCAAAACCGTAATCTCCTCCTCTGTAAAAACTATGATCTGCCCCCATTTTATATTATTATATAGTAGTAGAGTTTATTTAAACTCTTTTGTTTTTTCCTTAATACGATTAGCTAGATAATTATATAAAGTATTTTTGATGCTTTGTATGATGAAAAAGAGGCAGGATTTGCGTTTAGTATATTTAATTATTTTAATTAGTGCGATAATTGTATTAGGTTACTTTCTTATAAGTTATAATTTAGATAAAAAAGATGTGAGATTGTCTGTTGGTAAGATACCTGGACAGATTATTATTAATAGTACTCTATTTGAAGTTTACAACGCTACGCCTAAAAATGTGTCTTTTCGTACAATTCCTGCAGGATTGAATGTGACTATTACTTATAATGATTCACTTATTCCTCCTACAAATGCTTCAATTTATCTCGTAAATATTACTATAAATGACAGTATTCATGAAGGTTCTAATATTAGTTTATTAGTAATATCTAAAGCAAACCAGACAATAACTTTTAATCAAATTAGTGATAAAAATCTAAGTGAAGAATTTGATTTGAATGCTAGTTCCAGTTCTGGTTTGTTAGTCAGTTTTAATATTACTAGCGGTCCTGCTAACTTGTCTGGATTAAGATTAAATATTACTGGTTCTGGTGCAATTGTAGTAACTGCTAAACAGAATGGAAATGATAACTATAATCCTGCTTTAGAGGTTAATAGAACTATAAATCTTGTATGTGGCTCTGGATTTGTTAGAGTAGGTGATGAATGTAAAGCAATTTGCACTAATTTTACATATAGCAATTGGAGTATTTGTTATTCAAATAATACTCAAATAAGAACAATTGTCGCTAGTACTCCTCTGAGCTGTGTGCTTGGAAGTCCTGCATTAAATCAAAGTTGTGTAAGGGTATGTGAACCTGATTCTACATTGGCATGTGACTCAGTCAATGACTCAGTAGTTACAGGATATAAAAATAAGTGTAATTCTCTAGGAACTAACTATACAAATGAAAGCACTTGTAGTATTAGAAAGAATAATCTTAAGAGAAATGATTTGAGTATCGGTTCTGAATCAAATAAAAAGAATATTAGAGATTCTAATGGTCAATTGATAATGCGTATACCTTCCATATTAGATAACTCTATTCTTGATGATATTGATATATTAAGAAGTAATCTATCAGAGACAAAGCAATTTATTATAGTTAGAAACTTAAGTTTGGCTGGACAGACTAAAACTCTAATTTTTGAAAGGAAAAACTCTAATTCTAATGCTGTTTGTATTAGAGATGAATCTAATTTAAGAAATAAAAATGAAATACTATCAAATTGCTTTAAAGTTAAATGTCCAGGAAAAGTTGGAGACTATAATTGTACTTTAACTGGAAATACTTTTGAAGTTTCTGGATTAGAACACTCTGGAGTTATAGAAGATAGATTATTCTGTGGGGATGATTTATGTTCTGAGGGAGAAAGCTGTTCATCTTGTAGAGTAGATTGTGGTGCCTGCGGTAGCTCTGGATCTAATTCTAATAATAATGGCGGGAATAGTTTTAATTCTGGAAGTGGTAATAATACAGTAATAAATAATAATAGCACTGTAAGGACTAATACTAATCAAACTATAAATCAACAAAGTAATAATCTTAAAAAGAAGGCTTCTAAAAATGAAAATAGTAATATTATTAATTATGTCGTGGGTTTCCTAATATTAATTGTGGTAATAATATTAGCCATATTATTTATAATATTTATAAGATCTCAAAAGACAAATTATGTTCCTGATAAGAATAATTCAATATTTGATAGAAAAGTATATTGATGAGTATAGATTAAAAATAGCGAGACTTTGTTATCTTATACAACAACATTAATAGAGAATTATGGATAATTAAAATACTTTTACATTTTTTGAGAAATTAACCGCCTTCCCAATGATTTCTTCTTTTTACTGAAACGTCGCTAATAGATATTTTTGAATGGTAGTCATCGCCTGATTGATTTGCTCCAAATTGGCGAATATCTGGATTTTCAAAACTTGTTTGTGTTCTAATATTTTCTCTTTCTCTTGCAATATTTATTGAAGTCTGTATTCTCTGATCGGCTAGAGAACTGACTTGATATTTTGCTTCTAATGAAGCTTGTGTGGGTTGATTACCTGCATATGAAGTTTGCGAAAATGAATTATTATCGTTATTTCTTGACTGCGGTGTTGATAATTCTAATCCTTGATCTAATTCTTGGCCTCTTAGGTTGATTGGCAGAGAAGTATTAAAATTGCCCCTAGGCATTTGAGAAAGAATTGATTCATCTGAAACTTCCTGCTCAAGCTCTGAGACTTCATTCTTCTTTGATTCAGATTTTATTTCCTTTATTTTAGGCTCAATAATCTTTATTTTCATCTTTTCTACCATGATATATAGAAGAATAGGATATATTTATAGCTAACTAAAGTTAAAGATTAAGTATAACCTGGAAGGCTAGGCATACCGTGGGTTTTTTTGTATAAATCATAGATTCTCCAGCATCTTCTTCTCGCTGGAATAATTGTTTGATTTCTTAACATTTTCTCATTTGTTGTGTTTGGTTTTATATTTAAAGTTTCAAAAACATCTTTCTTTTTTTCCTTTTGAGCTGGTTTCTTTTCCGGAATTACTGCAGACAATAATGCAGAAAAAGGGTTTGTGTCATCTGAGCTTTTCTCAGATTTCACATCGAAAGGCTTGTCATCGAGAAATTCATCTAAGTCATTTGCTAACTTTGCTAAACTTTCATCAGTAGCCCCAAGGACATATTTCATTATATCGTCTAAGTCGTCTTCATCCATACTTATTTTAAGAACATCTATTTCTTGCTGAGTCATGGCATAACTTGTGAAATTTATTTTAGCCATTCCTCTAAATCCATAACCTTGTCCTGCTTTTTCTGGGGCTCCTCTAAATGTGAACTCGACAATAATAACTGTAAATAATTTCTTTTTTTCTTTCTCAAGATGTCCTGGAATAATACCATCGACTATATCATCATGAGGTTTGTATTCTGATTTTCCTAGAAGAGTTACTTCAGTCATTGTTGTGTTGAAAGATTTTACTAGTGAGGAATAATTTTTTTCATTTTGAGTTAAGTCTCTGGCTGCTCTTAAGTATGGCTTTGCCCAGCGAGCGTACATTTTTAATGTGTTTACTTGGCTTCTAAGATATTCTTTTTCTATTTCAAATCTTTTTGTCAATTCTCTTTCTGACTCCTCAAGCCAATTGTAAAATTCAAGAACTCTCTGCTGGAGAATTCTTTTTACTCTATCGTTTAGATCCATAGTTTCTAAAGCTTCTAAAGAAGGAACTGCCATGAAACCATCAATTACAGTTACATAGTCGAACTGTTGAGCCATTCCCTTTATTGAGCTTGTTCCTCTCTTTAAATCGACTGTATCCATCCAGATCTGTTTTAGTGAAAGGAGGGCTGCTCTCCTCTTTATAGGGTCTTTATCATGATATTCTTTGTAAATCTTTAATCTTAATTTAAAATCTTTTAAATCATAAATAATACTAAGAACTGTCTTCACTAATTGATTTGCTGCTCCCAACATTTTCATTCCTTCTTCTTGCATTCTTGCTGCTTTCAATCCCATTTCTGAAAAATGTCCTGAACCAGCTGAAGATTGAAACGTATCTATCAATCTCTCAACTTTCACTCCTTCATCTACTTCAAGCTTATCGAGTATCCAGAAATAAATTGGTTCTAGGCCTTCTCCAAAAGAATCATATTCTAGTAGATGTTTCTCGATAGGTCTTTCAAATAATTTTAAGTCTGAAGCGTTTTGATAAGCTTGAGTTGTGAAATCATAGAAATTGTAATCCATTGGTTCAGCTAATTTAGCTGCTTCAAGATAAACTCTTTTATTTTTATTTGCTAAACCTTCTTTCACTTTCTTCTCTACTGCTTCTCTTTTATCTATTTTACAGAAAGGCTCTGGAACTATTGCAGCAATCAAATTATGTAAATTCACCTCCTCTTTAGCCATTTTAAATTCAGGTAAAAGGTTTATTTAAAGTTATTTGCTCGATAAATTTTAGGGGAAGAGGTAAGTTTATATATAATTTAATAATTAATTCCTTATGAATAAGTTATTTTTGATCTTTACCTCTCTCCTAATTTGCGTTTCATTTGCTTCTGCGCAAACCTCATTACCTACTCCTCAAGAGATTACTTGCACCGTACCTGGTGATGATTTTAATTGTGATGGGCGAGTTAGTGCTGCAGATCTTAATTTACTTGTGGATTTATGGACTTCTAACATTTCTATTTCTCAAGATTATGTTAATAGTTTCTCAAGTTGCCCAGCATATAAATTGTACTTAGAAAATCTAATATCTTCTAAAGAAGGGGTTTCTGCGAAAGTAACTGGTGATGAAATAGGTAGATTAGGTTATCAGTTTTCTATTTGTTCCAAATCATATTTATCCTCTTCAACTAGCGATGCTACTCTTCAAGCAAGTTATCTTAATTTTGGAGAAGATTATTCTGGAAGATGGTACCAATTTGGACCTAGTTCTAAGTATGGTGATGGATACTCTCCAGATTTTAGCTTTAATGTTACTGTAAATTTAACTTCCGAGAAGAAAATAATTGCATTCACATTAGTTCATAATGTTCAAGGAGAGGCTTGGTCTTCCAGTGATGATACTCATGATTTACAGAAACTACTTTATCCAGTCGTAGTGTATGATGTTGCTCAAGCGAAATTTATAACTAAAGGTTATTCTGATTTGTTTGCAGTTTATCCTTCAGGTAAACATAATTTTATTTTATATACTCAATCTGGTGCGAGTTTTCAGGGAGGATATCTAACTGTTTACTTTAGCGATGGAAGTTCTGCAAAAACATATATTTCTCCAAAAGATGAAATTATAATTGATAATAATAAAAATGCTTCAAATTATCTTAATGATGGTATTAGTCTAGGTAAAATTGCTGAAGGTGAATATGGTTGTTTTGGTTGTGGTAAAACATTATGTGTTGACCCAAGTCTAAGTGTTGTTATGATTCCTGAAACTCCTCAGTTATATTGTAGCTCTGACTTTATAGTATTAGGCATATCAAATGGCAACTCTAATCCTTTAGTTAATGGTAGTACTAACCAAAATAGCCAGGATAAAGGTAAAGAATTAAGCTTTGCTCAGAATTGTTATTCTGGGTGTTTACTAGATAATATATGCTATCCTATAGGTTATAAAACAGATACTAAATATTGTGTACCTCAAGGGACATTTGATTCCTTGAAAGAATCTAATGCTGTTTGTAATAACAGTTTTGAATGTTCTTCAAATATATGTCTGAATAATAAATGTGCCGATCAAGGATTTATACAAAAGATAATTGACTTTTTTAATAAGTTATTTGGTTGATGAGCAGGTTTAAATAAAAGAACTCTTTGTATTTTATATGGGTGTTTTTGGTAATGGAGATTATGTTGATTATACTCTTTTAAAAAAGAGAGGTCTTCTGAAAGAGAGTGAGCAGGAAGTAAAGAAAGAAAGTCCTAGTGCTGGTTTTGTTGATTTTACTTCTTCAATTTCGAGTTCATCAAATAGTAATGCTCCCTCTCCAAGTAATAATCCTTTTGATTTGCTAAGTAGTTTGACTTCCTCAAACAGTTCTAATAATGCAGTTGTTGAAAGTTCTAATTCATCAAGTAGTATTTATCCGAATAATACTTCATCTTCTGATGAAGTAAATTCTTTAAAACTGAAGGTTGAGGACTTAGAATATAAAATTCAAAGATTAATCGAGAAAATTGATAGTATGAATATAGGTAAGTAGATTGTGTTTAAAATGTAATGATTTAAATAATTGATTTATATGATGATGATATGAAAGACTTTTCGAATGAAATAAAGGCTTATGCACTGAAAAATGCGGTTGAATTTGGTAAAGCAGATGCTGGTAGGATATTACCTAAGCTTTTTCAGCATGGTCTTGATAAAAAAGATATAAAAAATATTATGCCTGAGATAGAAAAGATAGCTAAACAGATAAATAAGTTAAAACCTGGGGAAAGAGAAAAGGAACTTGAAAATTATAAGAAATATGCTAAAGAAAGGGAGGAGAAAGATAAAGACCTTCCTGAAATTGATGTCTCTGGTTTGAAAGAGGTTGTAACGAGGCTTGCTCCAGAACCTAGCAAATATAATCATCTTGGGCATGCTCTAACTTTTATTCTTAATTATATTTATGCAGAAAGATATAGTGGAAAATGTCTTCTTAGATTTGAAGACACAAATCCTGAAAAAGTATCTCAAGAATATGTTGATAATATGAAAGAGGATATTATGGAGTATCTAGGGATTAAACCTGACAAGGTAAGATTTGTTTCTGACGATATGGAAATATTGTATAGTTATGCCGAGAAGTTGATTAACCTGGATAAGGCATATATCTGTTTTTGTGATAGAGAAAAGATGCAAGATTTAAGACATAATGGTAAAGAATGTGAATGTAGAAAAAAGAAGGTAAAAGATAATTTGAAAGAATGGAGTGATTTTATAAAAGGTAAATATAAGGAAGGAGAAGCAGTTCTCAGAATAAAGGGAGATATGAAGAGTAATAATCATGTTATGCGAGACTCTGTGTTGTTTAGAATTATGAAAGCACAACATTATCGACAAGGTAATAAGTATCATGCTTGGCCGATGTATGACTTCTACAATCCTATTGAAGATAGTTTGATGGGAGTTACTCTTATTTTAAGAAGTAATGAGTTTGATATGAGGGTTGAGTTGCAGGATTATCTTAAAGATTTACTTGGTTTGAATAAGCAGAAAATTATTCAGTATGGAAGATTCAATGTGATGGAGTTTACAACAAAAGGAAGAGAATTAAGAGAAATGATTGAATCTGGAGAGTATATGGGTTGGGATGATCCTCGATTAATTACTCTGAAAGCATTAAAAAGAAGAGGGATTGTAAAAGAATCATTTTACGAGTTAGTTAAGCAGATTGGTCTTTCAAAGCATCCTATCAACTTAGATTTTGATGCTATTGCTGCTATAAATAGAAAGATTATAGATGAGAAAGCAGCAAGATACTCTTTTGTTGAGAACCCTGTTGAAATTGAGATAGATAATAAACCTCCGATTAAGTCAATAGAATTACCAAGACATCCGGATAAGCCTGAAGATACTAGAGAATTGAAAATAGGAAAGAGTATTTTCATAAGCAAAGAAGATTATGAAAAATATAAGGGAAGTGAAGTAAGATTATTGCATTTGTATAATATTGATTTATCAAATAAAAAATCTAAATTTACTTCAATTCAAAATAAAAATATACAAAAAATAAACTGGGTAGGCAATCATGTTAAAGTTAAGGTGTTGATGCCTAATGCTCTTTGGAAGAGCGGATTTGCGGACGAGGGAATTGAAGAATTGAGTGTAGATGATTTAATTCAGTTTGAGCGGTATGGATTCTGCAGATTGGATAATATAAAGAAAGTCGGAAAAGAATTGACTTATGAGTTCTGGTTTGCGCATAAATAATGTTTTTTTGCAAAAGATTTAAATACTCTAATTATGTAAATGGATAATGAAAAGAGGATTTGAGATGAATAAAAAAGGTCTTAGTGATGTTATTACAAATGTTTTAGTTATAGTTCTTGTCATCGCTGCTATTGGAATATTATGGGCTGCTTTGAAACCTACAATTCAAAAGGGTGCTGAAAGCACTGAACAAGCAGGATGTTATCAAATTGATTTAGCTCCAGTTACTTGCATTAAAAATAATATGACTGGAAACACTGCTAATGTTACATACAAGTGGGTTAGTGGAGATATAGATTTGATTGGAGTTAAAATGATTCTAGGTAAGGAAGATGGAAGTTCAACTAGTGTGGATGGAGACCTTATAACCTCTCTTGCAACAGTTGCTAAAAATGATGTTAATTTTGGAGCTAAGCCAAAGCAATTTAGTGTTGCTCCAGTGATAAAGAGTTCAAGCGGTAAATCAATAACCTGTCAAGCTTCACAAGCAGTACAGTGTGCATAAATAAAATGGCTAAAAATACAACTAACATGAATAAGAAAGCTTTAAGTGATGTTATTACAAATGTTTTGATTATTCTTTTAGTTATTGTTGCTGTCGGTATTATTGCTGCTTTCATTATGCCTCTTCTAAGAAATACTGGTACTCAGGTAACTGAGGGAACTAGTTGTTTAAGTGTTAATGTTGAAGTTGCGAGTTGCGTTTACAACTCTAGCGGTATTGGTACAAATCTTAATGGTGCTAATATTACTATCAAGAGAGGTCCTGGTGCTTATAATGTTGATGCTGTTAGGTTTATTTTAGAAAAGGCTGATGGAACAACAAATATAACTTCATTTACCAACGTAGATATTGCTGCATTTACTGAGTTTGCTTCTTTGGTTAAGAATGTTGCTCCTAATAGTGTTGCTCCTAAAGCTGCAGGCGTTGCAGTTACTATGGCTGGAGCAAAGAATAGTTGTCCTGAATCTCCAAGAGTTACTTGTACTCCTTACAAATAATTTTATTATTTCCTTGTACGATAGATTATGTATTATTAAGATTGAACTTTTATAATTGCATTAGCTAGATGTAATAATGTCACAAGATTAATAATAATCTCGATTACTTATTCATATTATTTTTACTGGAATATATTAAAAATTTAATTTATAATTAGATTTATATATGGGAAAGTGTTTTAAAAAGTACAATAGAGGTTATTATTGTTAATGAATAAAAAAGGTCTTAGTGATGTTATTACAAATGTTTTAGTTATATTAATAGTAATAGTCGCTGTAGGCATTGTTGCTGCTTTCTTGATTCCATTACTAAAAGGAACGACGGATAAAGCGCAGGGAGCTAATACTTGTTTGACCATAGATGTGCTTGTTAAGAAATGCGAAGTTGCACAAAATGGTGCTAATGATTTTAATGTTAGTGTTATTGTAAGTAGAGGTGTTGGTAAAAGTGAAATTGGTGAAGCTACCGTTGTTCTGAATA
>ERZ1292625.1749-Hain-H41-01um-R1-1749-length-23445-cov-5_pt1 | contig 22904 bp, 31 predicted proteins | sample MGYA00564400_ERZ1292625 | MGnify/ENA primary metagenome ERZ1292625 (study PRJEB36523, sample SAMEA6512639) | groundwater metagenome | collected 2019-01-08 | study: AquaDiva: Metagenomics assemblies of 32 groundwater samples | reverse complement strand
CCGCACGGCGGGGCGGGTATCCGTCCAGGCCGTGCGTTGTGTCACGCGGGCTCTACATGGCCCGGTGGAACCTCGACAGACATAGCCTTCCTGCCCAGCAAGTCAAGCAACACGATGATCCGTTCCGTATAGGACCGCTCGCACAAGCCTTCCAAGCCCTCGAACGGCCCGCCCGTCACCCGTAGCTTCTGGCCTTCCCTGATCTGGTGATTCGGGTTGCCCCGGCGCTTCAAATCGCGGGCCAGCCCTTCGACGTAGCCCTGCACCTTCTCCACCTGGCCGTGCTTCACGGGCGCCGGATCGTCGCCTATGCAGATGATCCGCCTGACGCCGCGCGTTGAGCTGATCTTGCGCCACTGTTCGACATGCACGTTGAACGACACGAACAGATAGCCGGGGAACAGCGGCACCGACACCAGCTCCGTGCCCTTGCGATGCGGGCGCCGCTGGAACTCGGGCATGAACACCCGGTAGCCCTGTTGCACAAGATGCTCGCGGGCGAAATTGTCGCGCTGCCACTGTGTCTCGATCACCGTCCGGTGCGCCAGCTTGTACCGGCCGCCCAGCGTCTCGATCACATACCAGCGAAACACCACCGCTGGTTCGAAATCGGAAGGCCCGGAACCTTGCCCTTCGGCATGGCTCCGTGCGCAAGCCGTTGATCCGCCGCCAAATTCCGGTGCCAACGGAAGGATGGAAGGATAACCCCCCTTATTACTCATACTTATGTCCTCTCTCATACGCGATAGTAATGGCGTGCGCATGGTTCCGTTGGTTCCGTCCCCTTATAAATACAGGGGTCCGAACGGAGCCTTGACGGAACCACGGAACCTTAGCCACGCCTGTCTGGCAGACCTTCCCCATGCTTTACCGCCGCTTCCGCTTCCCCGGCCGGCACCGCCGCGCCGCCCTCGGCGCCGCTGGTCTTACCCTTGCGATGATGTTTCGCGCGCCACTCGTTCGCCCGCTGCGCCCATTCCGGCTTTAGCTGTATGTACGGGCCATCGCTTCGCTCGCCGCCGTACACGGTGCCATCGTCGTGATACTTTTCATAACCCTTGTTGCCCAACTGCATCCCGAAGCTGCGACCGCTGATCGGATCGAGGCCGTTGTCCTGGCACCACGCTTCGTAAGATGCGCGCAGATCGGCGCGCGTCTCTTTCCCATACGTCATGGGCTTGGGTACGAGACAGTCAGCCATCCAACCGGCCAGCGGATCGTTTTCCTCCCGCCAGTCGGTCGTGTCGCGCTTCACGCTCTCGGGCACCTCGAAGCCGTGCGACCGCCAATCGAGATAGCCATGCAGCATCCAATTCAAGATGCCGGGCAATTCGGTCAGCAGCTTTAGGTGATAGTTTTCCTCTTTCAGCTCGTCGGAGACTTTTTCGCCCCACTTGATCAGCCAGACGCGCCCCCAGGTGCCGTCGTCTTTCGCGGGCACCGGCGGCTTGTCGTTGAACGACAGGATCAGCTTGAACTTGGGCAGGAATTCGAAAAACCCGCGCCGCAGCTCGCGCGCCGGGATCTTCTCGCCGCCCGTGTAAAGTTTCAGCTTCGACGTGCTGATGCGCCTGCCCTTGGGCGGCTCGCTGGCCGTCGCCAATCGCACGCCCACAAGCCGCGCGATGTCGGGCGTTGCCTCCGACCCGCGCTCGAATTCGTTTTCCAAAAGGCTGGCGATCGGGAGCGTTTGCGAATAGTCGCCTAGCGCGCCCCTGATCACGTTGACGAACGTGGACTTGCCGTTGGCCCCGGTTCCGAAAAACGCCGGGACGATCTGCGCGGCGGTCGAGCCTGTCAGGCTGTAGCCCGCGATCCGCTGCAACAGCTGGCGCACCGGCTTGGCCTTCTGCATCAAGGCCAGCCATTGCTCGAATTGCGCGCACGATGCCGTGACATCGTAGTTTACCGGCGCAACCCTGGTGATCAGGTGGAGGCGATCATGCTTGATCTGTTCGACGCCGTTTTCGTCCGCCGGTCGCAAGATCAGCGTGCAATTCAGGCAATTGAGCAGGTTGGGATCGGCGTCCAAGTCTTCGCTGCGCTTTTCCATCTGCGGCGCCGCGACTTCAAGCATGGCGCTGATCTTGTTCGCGTTGCCGCTGATCGTCGCCCACTTAAAGATGCCCTCGATGCGCTTGCCAAACTCGGTATCGCTTTCGCCTTTCAGTTTTCCCGCCGCCTCGGCCGCGGCGGCCTCATCGCGTATCAGCCGCGACGTGTCCTGTGCCTTCAGCAACGACGAACTCTCGCCCTTGTCGCGGTCCCAATGGGTGCCGGTCCAGGCGAACCAGCCCACCGGCCCGCCAGCATCGCGCACGAAAATCAGGTCTTCGCCGAAACGCCGGACAAGACGCTCGGCGTTGCCCATGTCGTTGCGCGGCAGGCGCGACAATCGCAGATCGAGCGTTTCCTGCGCCGACCGCGCGGCCTCGCGCATCTGATCGGCGCCGGGCGTTGCTTTGCTTTCGTCCGTCATGCGGCTTTTCCTTGCGCCACGTCGTTGAAATCGTAACCGCTGGGCGGGCGCATGATCAGCGTTTCGCACCCCGCGTTGAGATAACGCCGCACCGCGCGCTGCAATTCGTCCTCGGCCGCGACCGCGTCTTTATTGTCGCCATCGGCCAGCAACACCACGACGCGCGTTTCCGGCGGCGGCATGAGGCCAGACCGCGCCGGATCGGGCCGCCTGGACGGACGCGACACGGGCCGCCCGCGCTTGTTTTTCTTGGTGGGATGCGGCGGCCCGTAGCCCAGGCCCGCGCCCGCGAGATTGCCCAGCGACAGCGCGGCCCAAAATCCCAGCTGATCGAGGGGCACGAAGCCGCGCCCGAAATCCATCCCGCCATCGGCCAGCGCGACTTGATGAACCGACAGCACCGTTTCGATGCCTTCACCGAACGCCATCACGGGCGCGGGCTTGGCGAAGCGAACGGCGCCGCCCCATGCCTCGCCCGCCATCATCTTGGCCTTGCCCGGCACACGCGCACCGTCCGGCAACAGGAACGTGCGATGCACGCCGATGATCGCGCCGTCCGGTCCCTGGATGCCCGCGACCATGCAGGGGTAGATCTTCCCGCTGTAAGGGTGTTTCAGGCCGGGATGGTAGCGCAGGCTCGGCGGCGCATCGATCACGATGGCGCGGCTGCGCAGATACGCCTCGACCACACTTCCGCGCGCCGACCGGCAGCCGCGCCACAGATCCACGGCCCAACGCCGTTTCGCCGCCGTCTCGCGGTCGATCTGCGCGTGATCGACCGGCGCGATTACCGGCGCGAGCCGGGGCTTGGGCCTGCCCGCTTCAACGGGCACTAGGCCCAGGTCGCGCGCCAGCTCGTTGACCGCGTCCCTGAAATCGATGCCCAAAATGTTGACGATGAAATTCACCGCGTTGCCGTGCGCCGCGCAGCCGAAACAGTGATAGAAGCCCTTGCGTTCAACGACGGTGAAGCTGGGCGATTTTTCGTGATGAAACGGACACAAGCCCACCCATTCGCCGCGCCCGGCGGGCCGCAGCTGGACGTGCTTGCGCACGACGCCGACGATAGCAGCGCGCGCTTTCACGTCTTCATACAGTTTCTTGAAATCCCCGTTCACAACAACGATCCCTGTTTCTTTCCCAGGTGTTTCGGAACGCCCGGCTGTGCATCATCCGCCCGCTCGACCGGCGGAGCTTTCGGGCGGCAACAGTCAGCAGGGCGATGCTCCCAGCAAAAACCCCGGCGCTCATCGACCGGCGATCCTGTTGGACCGACGAAAATACACGCCCATTCCGTACAGCCGGGATGGGAGCATTGATGCGCCACGGGACCGCTCAAACCTCGAAGCTCCAATTCAGAGTCAACGCCGCGATGTCCACCAACAAAGCCTCGGGCGACTTGCCCGGCGCGCGGCCCTCGATCACGGCCTTGGCATGCAGCGCCGCCGCGTTGATCGCACAGACCCATTCCGCCGCCGTGCGCTGCTCGGCAATCCCCGGCCCGGCGCGCAGTTCGTCCGCGCGCTTCCACGCCGCCGCCAAAAACGCCTCTTCCCGTATATCGGCCGACATCGCGCCCTCAATGAATTGATTGGCCGCCGTCTATGACGGTCGGCTGGAAGGGTGATCGTCCGCGTGACGGCACAGCCGCCTCCGCGCGTTCTTTTTCAAGCTCATCGCGCTTTGCGTAGTAGAGATCGCGGAACCACATCGGCCGTTGCTGGGAAAAATGCAGAATGCCAATGAACGGAATTCTAAAACCCCATTGCAGACCGTGGTTGTTTCGGTGGGAAAACCAGAGCGGACGAACACGCCATTCATCGGCCTTAAAGAATGAAAAGCTGATCACCCAGCGCCACGTCATTGAGTGAGGCGAATGCCACGACGCCAGATTCCAAGTCCGCTGATCGCTTGTGCGACCGACAAACCGCAACGCCCGCATCACAACCTCCTGCCGTAGAGTAATTCACCCAGGCGCTCGACCTCGGCCTTGTCTTCCGGGCGCAAGCGACCGTCGTTGACGTTGACGGCCAGCAGCCCCATTTCTTGCCAGCCCTGGCGCCGGATCGTTTCGGGATCACGGCGATCTCCAGAGAATTTGGACAACGAGCTGGGGACGCCAGGGCGTGGTGCACAGATCGGCACTCGCACGTCGCCCATGCCATCGCGCCGCCGGGCGCTCATTCGATCACCCGCGGTTTAACGACGTAGTCGCCCGATTTTTCGAAGCGACCCCGGCACGGCGGAATGAAAACCAGCGGCGCGCTGATCATCGGCACACGCGCCGACAAACCGCCCGCGCGTTTCCAGACGATCCACCCGTAAGCCGTGGCGCTCGACGCGGCGGGATCGCAACGCCCCTCCACCATCGGGACGCGCTCGACATACTGCGCGAACAGCAGATGTCCTTGCTGCGCCTTCCACAGCTTTTCGAAGCGATCAACCGTCTCGATTGCCGCCGTCCGGCACAGCAGCGCGAACCCGACGCGCGCCGTCTTCATCGCAACGTCGATCCAGTCCTGCAAGTCCTTGAACGGCGGGTTGGTGACGATCCAATCGACATCGGCCGCGAACCCCGGCAGCGGGGTCAGGCCCAGCCCGTCGCGCAACGATATGAAATCCAAGCGCGAGACGCCGGCACCGTAATCCTCGATGTCCGTTTCGAAGACCTGGCCGAAATATTCCCCCAACGCCCGCGCCATGAACCGGCGATTGGCGGCGGGCTCCCAGGCGGTCAGATCGATCAGCGGCTTGTCCGCCAGCGGCACCATGACGTGATGCAGGAAGGCGCGCGTGGCCCAGGGCGGTGTCGGAAAATCGTCCAGCGCGTCGCGCGTCGAAGCGCGCGACGCCATGACCGATTGCGCGCCGCGCGGCTTCATGCGTGTCCGCCCGGCTGTTCGGCCAGCAACGCCACCTTGTCGAGATCGCGCGCCAGATCGAGATACGCGGCATCGGTTGTTCCCGCCCGCAGCCGCGCCGCGATGCGTCTTGCGCGCGACGGCGGCATCAACATCATCCTGCCGTCACGGTCTATCGCCACGCGGTTGTCTTCGGTGACGCCCAGCGACAGCGTCAACGGCGTGCCGTCGATGGAAAAGAAATCGTCTATCGAACGAAGCAACGCCGCGTTCTTGCGGCGGTTCGCTTCGGCGCGGCGGCGCTGATTGCGGTTCACAACAGCCTCGCGGGCTGATTGGCGGCGATCGGGGCGCTCATTCACGCCTCGCTATCGCAAGCTCGAACGCCTTGGCGGTCCATCCCGCCTTATCGATGTAGTGATCAGCGAAGCGAGGATCGCCGGCCATGATGCGCGCGGTCTTGTTCGCGTCCATCATCAAGGCGGCGACGTGCGGCTTGATTTCGATGCCGAGCATCGCCGACCAGATCGCGGCGGTCAGCGCCACGCCCCGTTCGGCCGGGCCGTGCGTCTTCTCGCGTGAACCCGCGATGATCCGCCCGGCATCGCGCAGCATGTCGGCGGCAGATTTTGGTTTCGATTTAAGCTTAGACACGAACGCATCCCCGCTGTTGCGGACGATGCGCCGTGGCTTCCGGCGGTCCCCTGGTAGTCCCGCGCGATTGCCCGCGGGTCGTGACGCTTTCGACGGGGCTTCTTACCGTCGCCGCGCTCTTGTCGTTATCGCGCGCCCGATTTAAGCGCAGCGATTTCGCTCAACGTCCCTTGCGCGTGATGTTCGGCCCGCGCGATGCGGGCTTGATCGAGCAGCACGACGCCGTCGAGAATTCGCGGACCGAGAACGGCGACCAGCAACGCGGGCGACCGTTCAATCTCCGCGAAAAACGCCAGCACGACCCACAGCCGCGCCAAGTCGACGCGCTTGGTCGAGCCGTGGACCAGTTTCAAAATCGTATCGTCATGCGCCCCCGTAGCGGCGGACAAATCCTTCACAGTCAGGGGCGCTTTGTCGTTCCACGGGCGGAGGCGCTGCTTCAACTCGAACGAGAGCCGCGCGACAACTTGCGGCCCGAGGGCCGAGACTTCGCGCCGGAACGGACCGAGAATTCTCGCCTCGAAATCCGGCGACTTGCGCGCGGCGTAATGGGCAGCATCCCCAGCATGAACAACCACCGATGCGCGCCCCGCCGTCATGCCGCCGGCCGCTGGCGAATCGGGGCGTTCGCGGCCAGGGCTTCCAGGGTGACGCCGGGAATGTTGAGTCGCTTCGCCGAGGCGACGAACGCGCTCCAGTACGGCGCCGGGATGCGGTTGTGTTCGCGCCATTTGTACACAGCCTCGGGGTCCACGCGCTCGCCCGTTTCCTGGGTCAAAGCCGTGGCGCATCGGGTTCCCCGGTCGCCGTAGGCGCAAATGATGTCCGCGTGTGACACGCCGGCACCATCCGACAAAACATCGGATATGTCAACGCGGGGATTTCGGACGCTACCCGTAGCGCCTTCGGGCAGAGTCGAGGGCATGAAGGATGCCAATGTCTATCGGCGCGCGGCCGGGGAACGTTTACGATTGGTCCGGGTGGCCCTGGGCTTCGATCAGCGCGAATTCGCGCCCAAGACCGGCGTGACCGAGGATGCCCTGTCGGCCTGGGAACGGGGCGTGAGTCTGGTCCGGCCCTACTATGTCAGCGAACTGCGCCGCCAATTCGGCGTCACGCTGGACTACATCTACGACGGCGACCTGTCCGGCCTGCCCGGCCGTTTGCTGGAAAAACTAGCCGGGCCGACCGTGATTTCTTCCGGGCGCGATCACCCTCCGCAAGACGATAGGCGCCCGCGAACAAGCGGACGCCACGGCAAACGAGGCGGCGTCACCAGTAGCGGCGGAAGCCGACGCTGAACTGATGAAAGTCCAGACTCGCCGATCCCTCGACCTGGCGCGAGGTTTTGGCGCGCAGGTCCGGCAGGAACAGATAGCGATAGCCGGCGGTCAACGACCAGTCCTCGTTGAGCGACCATTCGACACCCGCCATTCCGGCGATCGCCGCGCCGAACGCCGAATCGTCCACCTCGTCCCGGTTGGTGGAAAGAACGTGGACGTTCTGTAGGTCCGCGAAATAGCCGCCCAGCCCAATGCCTACATAGGGCGTGATCGCAGTTCCCGTCTTGAAATCCGCGAACGCGCTGATCAAGCCCGTGGCGATCACCGCCTGCCCGCCGGCATCGCGGAAGCCCTTGCGCGGGTCCGTCTTGATCCGGTCCACGCCGTGACGGTCGACTCCCAGCTCACCCTCAAGACGCAGCCAATCGAAGAAGCGATAGCCGAGAGACAGCCCGGCGCCATAGCCGGTCGAAAATTCGGCCGCGCTACCCGATTGATGCTTCAACGTCTGATCGCAGCTCGTGGACGAGAACCCGGCAATCGACGTTGCAACGCAATCGTCGTCGGGCGTGGCGTGGTCGGTGCCCGCAAGGGTGCCCCGGGCCGCGCCGCCGACATACCATCGGCGCTGCGGTCGATCATCGCTCACCGCCGACACGCCCGCGGACGGCTGCACGGACGCCAGACGTTGAGCGGCGACCGGCTCGGGCGCGGCTTGTGCAACCGGCACGGACGGCACGGCACGGCCTCGTTCCTTCAATAGATACATCAGCGCCGCGTGCTGCTCGCGGATGATGCGCTGCTGATCTTCCAACACAGCCAGCAAGCGAATCATGGGGTCTTGGGCACGCGCGCCGCCGGACCAAACCCAGAACAATCCCAGCGCCAGAACCATAACTCTGATCATTACTTACCCCCATCTGAACGCGACCATCGCTCCGAGAATTTATCAACAGTTACAGCACATTCCCCGACCTACAGTAGAGTCCGCGACGTTATCCACATCGGCTATCGTCCGATGTTTTGTCGGTTTTAATCATTGACGCATCCGATATTTTGTCGGATAAGCGGGCTTCTGCAATCTCCCGTTACGACTGGCCGGGGCGCTTGTCCCCGGCCCCTTTCCCGGCCGAGGACGGAATGATCGCCGCCGCAACGCCAGCCACCGCATCGCTCGCGCGCACGCTGATCATCGGGATGATCGGCGCGGCGGCGTTGCTGACCGGCGCGATGGCCGGTGTCGGCCTGGCGTTCGACGCCATCCTGAAAGAAGAGGCGCGACAGGCGGCGATCACCGCGCGGCGCGAGACATCGTCCACGCTTCAGCTGCGCCGGGAACGCGCGGCCGAAATCCAGTGGCGGACCGAAACAATCCACAACTGACCGCACGCGAGCGCATCGCTCGCGTGGAAGACCCGGAGTTGAGGGCTGCCTTGGAAAGTTTACTGAAGACCATCGAGACGACACCGCGCCCCCCCACTATCCAGGCGCCGATGTCAGCGCGCCCGGAGCCGCCACGCCTATCGAGGGCGACAACGAAGACGACACCGACGACACGGCTCACGACCGACATATCCGCAGCGCCGCCGCGCTACTGGTGGAAAAAGGAGCAAGGCGACGATGACGCGAGCTGACGCATGACGCGCGGCCTGATCGCGTTCGCTTTTGTTTTCGCGCTGGCGTTCGGCGCGTTGATCAACGGAGGGCTGATCCAATGACCGAGAGCCAGCGCAAACGAATTCTCGAAATCGGCGGGCTCACGATCTACGAAATGCGCGGGCATCCGAAGCGCAAGCCGTGGGACCAAGTCGGCCGCGACACGCAACAGGCTTACCGGAACCGGATGCAGGAACTCGTCAACGCGTTGAACGGCGCTGGTTTCGACATCGAGCGCGCGCAACAACAAGACGAGGAAGGACGACCCCTGCCGCAACCCAAAGGCATCGGCTACGGCACCCGGCCCACGACCCCGCGACCCCCAGCGCAGTAGCTGCGATGAACGCGCCGGTGAAACGCTACAGCGTTCCGCGCTGGACCAAGCCCGCCCTACAAGCTGCGCAGATGTCTTGTGGGCCGTGTTGTTGCTGCGACACAGTCGGCATCGACATGGTGGCGCGAGACGGCAACACGTTCGCCCACGGGCATTTTGACATCGACGTGGCCGAAAAGTTTTGGAGAAATCTCGGTGAGGCGATTGTCGAGGCCCGCGAACGCATTAACCCAGGCACCGCGCCGAAGCCATGACCGCCCCGGCCAAACCCGTGCGCCTGCAATTAAGCCGTCGCAAAGACTTCCGGTTGCAGATCGCCAGCCGCGCCATCAATGGGCTGGCGTGTGTGAAAGTCGCCCGGCCTTCCAGGTGGGGCAATCCGATCAAGATTGATGCTCGAACCTCGCCAAAGGAAGCGGTTCGGATATTTCGCGGCCTGCTTTACCGCTGGTCACAAAAACAGATTATTGAAAGTATTAAATTCACCGACGGCAAACCGGCGCCGATGGAGGGGCTGTGTCTGCTGATGTGGCGCAATGGACTTCTAAAAGCTCTGTCGGACCTGCGCGGCAAAAACCTGGCCTGCTGGTGCGCGCCGGGTATGCCCTGCCACGCCGATGTGTTGCTGGAGTTGGCGAACAAATGACCGCCTCACTTAGCAGCCATCACGCCGTGCTGACCGCCGTTGAAGCCGCCGACTATGTCGGCTGCAAGGACCGCCCGCAATTCATGCGCGAGGTGCGCGCCGGTCACTGGCCGAAGGCGCTGCCGATCAAATCGCGCCCGCGCCGCTGGGCCAGGGCCGCCCTCGATGCCCGGCTTGCGGAGATCACCGGAATCAGCCCATCCTCCGGCCCCGATAATTTGTCGCTGGAGCTGGCCGAGTGGCAACCCCGCGCGTCGCTCTACGGATCGTCGCCCCGGCAGACATCGTAAAGATGCGCCGCCGGCGCGGGATCGACGGCATCTGGTACGACACGCCGCGCCATGTCGAGCTGATCGCCAAACGCTGGCGCTGGGTGCCGTCGCCCGCGATGCGCAAGCTGGGCGCAACGGCCGAGACGCTGCCCGATGCCCCCGCCTTCACCCGGCAGAATCTGGACCGCGCGAACGATTTGAACGGCCTCTGGTATCAGGTGCGCCGCGAACGCGACGGTTTGAACGCCGTGCCGCGCGCGCCCTTGAACAGCATACGGTGGATGCTCAAGGAATTCGAGCAATCCACCGATTTCTACAAATCGAAAAGCCCGCGCACCAAGGAAGCCATCGACTGGGCTTTCCGCGTGATCGACGCATCGCCGCTCGCGCTGCATGACGTGCGCAGCATCCAGGCCCATCATTGTAAGCAGTTTTTCGACACCTGTTTCGGCGATTTCGGATTGAACGAGGCGTTGCGCGCGACCAAATGGCTGCGCCGCGTCTTCAGCTTCGCCCGCCTGATCAAGGGTCTGATCAAACACAACCCGGCGTCCCGCCTGGAGCTGCCCCGCCCGCCGAAGCGGCGCGTCACCTATCTGCCGGAAGAGATCACAAGCCTTATCCGACAAGCCTTCCGCGTAACGCCAAAACGCTGGTCGCTGGCCGTCACCATGTCGATCGCCTATGACAGCTCGCAACGCTTGAGCGACATCCTGGCCTTGAAGCGGGAGCAATTCGACGGCGAGGGGATCGACTGGACGCAGGGCAAGACCGACAACGAGGTGTGGACGCCGTTAAGCCGCCGCACGCTGCGCCTGCTGGCGAAAATGCCGCCCGGCGACGGCGTCCACCTGATCGTGAACGAAAACACCGGCAAGCCCTGGTCGCGCTTTTCGTATTGGCGCGTGTTCAACAAGATCAGGAAGGGCGTCACGCTCTCGCGCCGGAAACACATGCACGATTTCCGCCGCACCGTGGGCAGCGAGATCAGCGCCGGCGGCGGGCGCGTCGAACCCCTGCTGGGCCTGGTCCCCGGCAGCAACGCGGCGGCGAATTATCAGGTGCCCAGCAAGGAAGCGGCGCGTGACGCGCAGGCCCGGCGCCGCCCCGTCCGCCAGCCGCTTGTCGGCCGACAGAGGGGTGACACAACGAGAACGATTCAGGCCCAAAAGTCTAAAGCCCACCCGCCAAAAGTCTAAAAGTTGGCGTCCCCAGGGGGATTCGAACCCCCGTTACCGCCGTGAAAGGTGGGTCGCCTTGGCGGATTCCTGCGGCAGTTTAGACTTTTAGGTGGTTATCGCGCTCTATAGATAACAGACACTTACGCGCTCCAGTCTAAATCAACCGCAACGGAGAAAATCATGCCGACGCGAGAGAGAAAATCCAAGCCGACGAACGATCACGATTCCGCCCGGCCACGCTGGAACGGTGCCGTGGGAAGGGCAACCCCACCCCGTCACGATCACCAACAACTCGACATCACCGCTGAGCGTGCGCAATCCAGTACGATTGATCGGCCCGGCGGCGCGCGGCCCCAGAAACAAAAAAGGCCCCGCCGGTCGCCCGGCGGGGCCTTGAGTTTGGGAGGAAACGCCCAAGGAAGAACACGTCTCGGAACAGCCGCGACGCCCTTCTATGGCAGCCTGATACGCAGGCCAGTCGATCAGCGGGTCACGCCGATTCCGATGTCACCCCGCGACCAAGAAACGGTCGCGCCAGCCCTGCCCGTCCGGCGCAGGCTTCCACAATCCGGCGATCGCCACCAAATCCCGATGCGAGCGGCCCGGCTCGTGGTGATTGAAATGCGCGGCCGGCATCGTGCCCGTGAACACCTGGCCGCCGCGCCGCAAGCCCCAATTGCCCCAACGCTGCCAGCCGCCGCCCTGCTGTTCGTCCGTCCAGACATGCGCCCAGTATTGGCAGGCGCGGCGCAGCTGCGTGTAGCTCGAGTCCATGTCCTGACGCACCGGCGTTGCGACGGTCACGACGCGGTCGAACCGCGCGCCGAACGAAGCGGCATAGGCGACCACCTGGCCCGCGTGGCTGTGCGCGATGATCGAGGGGCGGACCTTCTTGCAACGCGCCTCGATGTACCATTTCAGCGCCCAGGCCGCCGTCTCCCAATCGGTGTTGAGCCCGTCGACGCCGTCGAGCGCGGTCGACCAGACGAACGGTTCGTTGCCGTCCGCGAGCTGCAGGCCGCCCTCGGCCAGCATCCGCGCGAATTCGCTGCCGGGGCGCCACCAGTCGGCATTGCGCCCCATGCCCTTGCCCCAGGTGCCCGCGATCAGGATAAGCGGCGCGGACATCAGGGCACGAACCGCAAGGGATAGACGGGCAGCGGCGCGTTGATCGGCCCGCGCACGTCGGGCGCCGGCGCCAGCACCGCCGGGCGCACCGGGCAGGCCGCGCGATCATCGTCCGGCGGGCACTTGACGCAAGCCGACAACGCCAGGGACGCGGCGATCGCCGCCAATGCCGCTAGTCGCATCGCGGCACGTCGCTCCGCAGCGACCCGTATTCCGCTAGGGCCGTGCGAATCGGGCTTCCCGGCGCCAGTCTGTCGGCTTCGCGCGCCAGTTTTTCGGTGTAGTCGGCCGACCATTTAGGGACGCACGCGCCCGGCTTCGCGCCGCACGCCGCCACGGACGCGGCGATCGCCGCGAGGATCAGAACGCGTTTCATCGTGAACCCCTCAATCCGTCGCCCAGCCCCGGCCCAGACGACAAGCGTTGCGACAGCGCCGGGGCGCCACTGATCAGGCCCATGCCCTTGATCTTTTCGAAGCTGCGCATGGTCCCCAGGCCCAACATCCCGAAAACCAGCTCCCACAGATGATCGTCCGGCGCCGGCAGATGGAATTCGGGCTTCCATATCTGCGCGACCGCCGTCGTCAGCGGCGCGAGGATGAAGACGTAGGCCAGCACCAGGGCGAATATCCACCCGATCGCCGGACGCCAGCCGGATACGAACAGGCTGGAGCTTTGTGCTTCGGCTTTGTTCACCTCTAGCTGCGCGATCGCGGATTGCTGCAACGTGCCGATCAACTCGCCGATCAGCTTTTGCTTCTCGGCCGGGTCGGGCACCAGACGGTCGATGATGGGCGCCGCCAGCTCGAAAGCCTTTTGCGCCGCCGGCGCGAGGGTGGTAACGCCGGCGACGATGCCGGCGATGCCGCCGAGAGAGGCAACCATGATGGATCTCCGCTAGTCGGTTTGTGTAATTACGGTTTCAATCGGCCGACCCAAGGCAAGCCGCTCGATGTCGAGGATGGTTTCGGGATCGACGCGCACGCAGCCCTCGGTGGGGATTAGCTTGCCGTCCCGGCGCGGCCGTCCAGCATGAATGCCCAGGCCGCGCCGCCCGTTCGCGCCGATGGCCTCGACCGCGTCGCCGTCCGCGGCCGCGGACAGCGGCAGCCAGCACGGCCCCAGGCGATGCCCCTCGGGAAGATCCACCAGGCGCGCGGGGGCGTAGCGTCCCGTGGGCGTGTCGCCGCTCTTGCGGACGGCCAGGCGTTCCGGGTTGCCCGCCGCGTTCGCCAATTCCTGCGCCGCGCGGCCGAGACAAGGCCACGGCCCGCCGATCACGACCGGCCGATCCGGCGGCGCGACATCGAACAGCGTTGCGCGGCCCTCGATGCGTCGGTCCCGCTTCAGCTCGACCAGCAGCCGCAGCACGGTCAATGCGTCTTCAGCAAGACGGCGGAGCGGCCGAAATCAACGACGCGCACATCATGGTTCGCGCGTTCTGCCGAGACCGACGGCCTGTTCCACGGTCTTGACCCGCTGCTTGATGACCGCGACATCGGTTTTCACTTCACCGATATCGCCCTTCAGCGTCATTACCACCATGAACGCGGCGCCCAACATCGCGACGAGGTTGATGACGTTGCCGAGCGAAAACGTCGCTTCATAGAAGCGGCGATGGACGTTTCCATTCGCCGGCGAGGAATCAGCCATGACTACGCTCCCTTGCCTTTAAGCCGCGGCCCCAGTCGCTTGAACTTGGCGCCGCGCGTCACACAGGCATCGCCATCGGCGTAACGCAGCACCGAGGCGAAAGCGCCCTCAGGCCCCAACCACAGCTCGACATCCATACCGCTCGCCCCGCGCGCGACAATCGCCCCGCCGCCATAGCGTTGCAGGCCCTCGCCCTCCAGCGCATCGGCCAGTTTGTCGTAGGGCCAGCACCAGAGCTTGAATTCGGCGATGCGCGACGGTTCTTCTGGCGGATCGGCGGCGGCGGCCAGGTCGATTGCCACGGCAAAGCCGATCGCCGCCAGGCCCAGGGCGGCAATCGCGCGCGTCAGCCAGTTGAACAGCGGATCGGCCGTCATGTCTCGCCTCATGGCTGGACCGCCGCCGCGGCTTCGAGAGCAGCCCGGAACTGCACCACGCCAGCGGCGCCGATCGCCGGCGTCAGTATCTTTTCGATCGCCGGCCAGGCATGCGCGCGGAACGTGACGCCCAGCATGTCGATCCGCACCGGCCCTTTTGCCAGCATCAGGCTATATAGGCCGTCAATGTCGTCGTTGCTGGCGCGGGCCTGGCGCAGCGCGGCGCGGCCAGCCGCGGGCAGCGAAGCCTGCAGGCGCACGAAATCCTCGGCCAGCAGATAGCGCCGGGGCAGCGAAGCCGCCGCCGCGGCGGCAAGCTCTGCGTATTCCGCGTCGGTAACCTCGCGTTCCTCTACGTCGCCGGCGTCGTAGCCCGCCGCCGCGGCGTTGCCGATCAGCGTGCCGGCGCGGGCGTGCGACTGCATTTCCAGAATTTTCCCGGTCGATTTTTGCACCGCCATCAGCACGAAGTCGGGCGGGCGCGCCGGCGGCAGCGGCGATGGCGGGGTGTCATTGTCGGCGGTGCTCATGGGTACAAGCTCCTATCGGAAGCAAACAGCCTTGATCGTCATGGTGCCGGTCGGCGCGCCGAATTTCGTTCTGGTCAAGGTAAAGCCGTCGGAGTCGTAGGACGCCATTGCGACATTGAGACCGTTTGCCGCGCCGGTGTCGGTGATGAACTGCAGGGCGTTGGTGCTCATGTTGATGCCAGTGGCGAAGGTGCCAATCGTGGCCATCGCCCCGGCGGTCGCCGAGTCGGCGTCGGTCGCGCTCCATTGCGCCACCTGGCCGGAGCCGCCGAAGAACAAAATCAGTTTCGGCCGGAACCCGACGCCGGTAACGGCGGTAGTGCCATTGGCCGCCGATAGATCAATCGTGAAGCTGACGACGTTGCCCATCAGGGCGCCGCCCACGGTCTTGACGATGGCCGCTAACTGAGTTGCCGTCAGATCGCCCGGAACGCCCGTGCCGGCGCCAGCTGCGCGACCCTTAGCAGTCGCCTGCGCCATGTCCGCAAGTTTGTCGCTGGCGATAGCGCCCGCGCCGATTTGTAGCCCGCCCATGACCCGCCAGCGGAGTGCGGTGGAGTCGTAGATGGCTAGAAACGACGCCCCCGCCGGTATGGTCAGCGTGCCGCCGATCCCGGTATAGAACCTGTTCGCCGCTGTGGAGGTGGCGTCGTTCGCCAGCGTCATCGCCACGGTGTTGGCGTTGACGATCAGGTGCATCTTGCCCTTGGCGCCGCCGGCGATGCCCGTGAGCGACGTGCAGGCGGTCAAACGGAACGCGCCGCGCGCGCCGGGATCGAGATTGTCGATTGCTCCCGCCGTGGCGATGTCAGAACCGAACGGCCAGCACTGGAACCCGGCGGGCAGGGAATTGAACACGGTCTTGGTGCCGGCCGAAAAATTGACTAACACTCCGGCGCCCGACGATCCGGCGATCACGTTGCCAGCCGAGCGCGCCAGCGTATCGGGCGAGCCGGAGGTCACGGCCGGGCTGATGCCGGCCTCCCACTCCGAGCCGCCATTGGTGATGCAATAGAACGACTGGCCGCCGTTGCCGATATGCGGTGCGTTGGCGAACGTCACCTTGCCGGCCGGCGCGCCCAGCAGGCTTATCGTCCCAGTGCCCGTCGTGGTGGTGGTTTCCTGAACGCGATTGTCGAGCATGGATGTTCCTTCGGCGCGGCAACGCCCGCGCTATTTGCTTTCAACGATGGCAAACGACCGGGAGAACACGCTGTAGTGCGTGACCTCGATTGGGCTCATTTCCTTGAGGCGGCCGAGGATCGCCTCGCGCTGCAAATCGGCGCTATTCGGGTCGGGAATGAACAGCACCTGTCCCGTCAACCCTGCCAGGCGATCCAGCTCACGGGACTGATCGCGGTCGGCGGCGCTCATAAATTCCAGGGCGAAACTGCGCTCGCGCCGGCGCGGCCCAAGATCGATATATTCCGCGCCCGACCGCTCGGCCTCGGCCACCAGCGAAGCATCGGTCCATTTCTCGCCGGAGCCAAAGCTGAAATTCCTGGAGGGTTGCCACGCCGCCGCGATGAAAGCGCGACCGATCTCGACATAGCCCGGCGTGGGCGACAGCGACGGGGCGTTGACCTCGATCCGCCAATAGCGCGCGTTGACCGAGGCCGCGAGCACCTTCACGCTCTGCGCGTAGCCCTCTTGCGCCCCGGAAGCGACCGCGCCGGTGTCCAGCAGCTCCGAGCCGCCGGCTGAAACCGCGCTCAACATATGCCGGATGGTGTCGCCCGACGCCAGGTTGTGGCCGAACAACCCAAGCACGCCCGCGGCGCGCGCGGCGCCAAGGTCGATGTCGATGGTCGGGCTGACCGAACTGGAGCTGCGGTAGACCTTCGCCAGGATGGGGTTCGCCAAGTTGTTGATAGGCAGGCTGGAAAGAGCGGAACTCGCGGACAGTGCGACGCCGCTTTCGTCGATCCAGTTGCGCCAGGCGAGGATGCAGTTGGCCATTGGATTTGCACTAACCCCACAACGTCGCGACGGTTTCGCCGCGCGCGCAATCCAGCGCCAGGCCCACGACCGCCATGTACTTGCCGCTCGCCAGGCCGTAGCGCGGGTTCACGACCCGCACCGTCTGCCCGAGGTCGAGACGAAACCCCGGCGCGCCCAGCTTCGCTTCCAGCATCAGCCGGTCAACGCCGTGCAGCGCGATCAGACGCGCCGCCTCGGCGGCGGCCGAGGCCTGGTCGTAGAGCAGGGTCTCAATAGGCACCGGCGCGCGCGCCTGGATATGCCTAGTTGCCACTACGGCCGAAAACGACGCTTCGGCAAGATACTTTTGAGCCAGCGTTTGCACTCTTGCGGCGGCTACCGATCCGGCGAGCTGGTCGGCGCTTTGCACGGTCGAGTTCGGCCGATATCCCACGGCCAGACGCCAGGGCGGCGGCGTCAGTCCTTGCGGCAACGGCACTTGATCCAACGCCAGCAGGTTGGTGTCGTCCAACTGCATCGAATACGACGATGCCGGTTCGGCCAAGCGCGCGATGCCGATCTGGCCGCGCGCCTGACAGCCCCACCAGCCGCCGACGGATTGCGCGAGCTGATCGAACAGGTCGCTCAGCAAAGGTTTTTCTTCCGCCCCGGCGAAAAACCCGACATCGTAGGGCGCGGCGGCGGCAAGCACCGAGAACGATCCGAGGTCGAGCGCGCTCAAGGCCAGCCCAGCGAAATCGGTCGCCGCGCGCTTCGCCACATCCGCCGCCACCGACACATAGCCGCAAGCCGCGTCTCCCTTTAGATCGGCGGTCAACTGCCCGGATGGTTGCGCCTGGCAGCGGATCATGCCCTCGGCCAGGCAGGTCGCATACCTGCCCGCGGGGATCGCCGCCGCGATCAGGGCGGCATAGCTCGCGTAATTCGCGTCGAAGGTGAGCGCCGCGCCCTTGTCGTAGACCCCGTCCACGGCCTGGGCCTGGCGCACATGAAACTGCCAGACCAGGTAGGCAGGGTCGATCAGCACCGGCGAGACGTTGAAACAGCGCCCGAACAGGATCGGCTTGGGCTTGCCGGTCATTTCCGCCGTGCCGTCAGCCCCGCCGCCGCCACCGTAGAACGTGGTCTGCAACGGCATGTCGGCCAGGAAGCTGTTGTCGGATAGGTTGAGCGCCAGGCGTTCGCGGCGCACCTCGTAGGACACCCCCGATCCGTCGTGCAGCACGGCGAAGTCGGCGAGCGGATCGGTCCGCCTGCCGCGGCGCACCACGACGCGCCTTCCGTCGATCGGGTAGGAGGACGCGATCTCATCGAGCGCGCCGTCAGCGCCCACGGCCTCTATGGCGCCGACCTGCACAGCTAGACGGCGAGAAGCATCTGGCGCTATGGGCATAGAACGGTCGATCTTCAAGGGCTGGGTCACACGCCCCTCGAAATAGACTTGCGCGGGCGCATCGCCCGCGCCGGAAATCCAGCCGCGATCCGACCAGGTAAGCTCGGTGGTCTCGCTGCTGCCTTCCTCGCCATCCGGCAACGCCATGGCCGCCACGGCCATGACCGGCGCGATCCAATCCCCGTCCTCGCCCAGGTCCTGATAGGGGTAGAGGCTGACTAGATGGACGATATCGACGACCGCGTCCTGGCTCGCGGCCTCGAACGCGACCAGGGCCGACTCGGATGGATCGGTCGATATCGCAGCCTCGGCGGCGCTCCATACCGCGGCCACAGCTAGACCGCCATCTCGACGCGGCGGGTTTGCGCCAGCTCGGCGCGCACGTCGCCTAGCTCGCGGCGTACCGCGTCGAGCTTGCCGCCCAGCACGGCGACGGTCTGGCGCAGCGCCTCGATCACGCCGGAATTGTCGTTGGCGACGCCGCGCAGCTCAACCGGAATGCGGCCGGAGGGCACCGGCACATAGGCTTCCGGCACTCTACCCTCGCCGAACAGCGCGAGCTGCGGCCGGTCGGCGATGCCGCCGCCGGAATAGCGGTTGAGCGCCAGCGGACCATACGCCGTCATGATGCCGCCGGCAGCGAAACCGCTGAGGCCGATCAGCGGCAGAAGCTGGTTGAACAGCGCGCGCGGGTTGAGGGTGGTGTTGGAATACGTCATGGCAGTGAACGACTGCAACGACAGCCCGAAAGTATTCATCAGAAAATTGAGACTGCTGACCATCTGCGCCACCTGCGAGGTGGCGGCACCTGAATTGAGATAAGACCCGGTGAACCGGCCGCCAGTCCCGCTGCCGGTATTACCGATAGTAATGCCGCCTTCACCCTGCGGATTGGACGGGAAGGTCGCATCGGCGATGGCCGCGCGCTGGCCGCTCACAGCGGCCTGGCGCGCCGCTCGCTGTTCGGCGATGCGCCGTTCTTCTTCCAGCCGCTCGCGCTCAAGGCGCTCCCTTTCCTTGCGCTCCGCACCGCTCTGTTCCTGCATGACCGACAGCATCGACGTGAGCTTGTCGAAGCTGTTGACCTGCGTCGGCGTTTGCTGCGCCGCCTCGGCCAGAATGCCGGAAATCGACGCCTGGCTGGTTAGGTCGACGGCATGGATCTTGCCGAGGAACTCGGTTTGCTTCTTGAGCTCGACCAGGTTCCCGTCCTGTATCGCCCTAAGTATGTCTTGCAGCGTGTCGCGATGGACTTCCAACAGCTCGACCTGCGTTTTCGCCAAATCCTCCGCGACTCCGGCAGCGTCTGCGGCGCGCGCCAGCACATCTTCGACGCGCGCAAAATCGCCGGCATAGGCTTCGCCAGAGGCGTTGAACGCGCGCGAGGCTTCCAGAAAAGCCTGGGCCTGGGCGGAAATATCCTGCCCGGCGCGCGCATCGCCGCCCAGCGCCAGGGCGGCCAGGCGCTCGAATTCCGCGCGCTGCGCCAGCAGCTTTTCCCCGGGGCTTTGCGGCGATAGATTGCCGGTGCGCAACCCGAACAGCGCCGAGCGCATACTCGACGCCGAGGATGCGAACGCTTGCACCGCCTGCTGCGCCTCGGTCAGCCTATCGAGAACCTGTCCCAACTCGACGTTGACCAGGTCCTCGGCCTCGCTCCGCACGCGGGCCAGGGCGCGGTCGAGTTTTTCCAGCGCCGTGGTTTGCGCCTCGATCACCGTGAACTCGACATCGGACAGGCGTTTCAGATGATCGCGGCGCAGCTCGGCGTTCTGCGCATCGATCAGCGCGACACTGGCTCCGACGCGCTTGGCCTCTTCCAGACGCTTGGCGTTGTCCTCCAACAGTAAGGCGAAGCCGGCGGCGGTATCCCCGCGCAGGCTCGCCAGGGATTGCCGCGCCTCGGCTTCCATTCCCTGCGCGGCTGCCGCCATTTCCTTGGCCGACTCTGCGGCCGCGGCGGTCGCCTGGGCCAGCGATGCCCATGCCTGGGCCGTGGCGGCGGCGGCCTGAGCCTGTTTCGCCTGTTCGCGCCGGGCGCTTTCTTTATCGCCACCGCCGAACAGCTTGGGCAAGGCGGACAGCGCCAGACCGCCGATCGCCAAGCCGCCGGTGATCAGCGATGCGGGCGTGAAGCCGCCCGCCGCCGCGCCGCCGATCGCCGTGTTGACGATATTGCCGAAGCTGAAATTGTCGTTGGCGCCGCCGCCGCCCGCGAGCTGCGAGCCCAGGCCGGACAACATGCTGGCCGCCTGACTCACCAGCGGGCGCAACAGGTTGTCGGCCGCGACCTGCGCGAACACCCGGCGGAACGTGCCCAGCAACGCATCGCCCGCGCCGGCGATGCTGCCCTTCCAATCCTCGGCCATGTTTTCGAACTGATCGCGCCCGTAATCGGTGACGTTGTCGATGCCGCGCGACCAGGCCCGCGTGGCTTCGTCCGCCGCCTTCTTGTCCTCATCGGCCCGCTTGCGCGCGTCGAAATTCCGGTTGGCCGCTTCCAGCACGGCCTCGCGCTCGCCCGATGTCAGCGCGCGGTCCTGTTCCATGATGCCGCGCGTCAGATCCTTGCGCGCCAGGGTTTCGGCTTTCAGCAATTCGATTTGCAGGTGGCGCGTGCGTTCGTCCAGCGCCAGGTTGCGGGTTTCCTGATCCAGCGCGTCGATCTGGCCTTGGATCGCCTGCGTGGTGTCGATCACCGCCCTGGCGCGGTCGTTTTCTGCCTTGGCGCCCTCGCCGGCGGCGCGGCGGCGCTGGTTTTCCTTTTCGATTTCCTCGCCCAGCGCGGTCAAGACCTGCTGCTGGTTTTTCCAGTATTCCGCCGTGGCTTTCGTCAGCTGTTCGCGTTCCTTGGTTTGCTGGGCGATGTCGGCCGCGGTTTCCGCCGTGGCGCGCACGTTGGGCGGAACCTCATGGACGGACGTGCCGGGCTTGAACCCGGCGGCGGCGATCACGTCGGCTTCCGCCTTGGCGCGCGCCGTGGCGATCTCGCGCTGATCCGCCACCATCTGGGACAGGCGCACCTCTTCCCGTAGCTTCACCAGCACGGCATCCATTGCCTGCGCTTGCTGGCCCAGACTTTCGTCCACGCGCTCGCGGGCGGCGGTATCGCCGGCCACGGTCGCTTGCTGTTGACGGCGGCGCGCGTTCTGAAGCTGATCCTCCAGGCGCGTCAATTCCTCTAGCTGTGCCGCCCTATAAGCGGCGTCGCCCTGTTCCGCATAGCGCGCGCCGATCACCGAGACTTGCCGCCCGGTTGTGTTCGGCCCGGCGGCTAGATTTCGCGTGATGCGGCTATGCGTTTCGTCCGCCGTCTCGGGCTGCAACCCACGCACCATGCGCTCCAACAGACCCAGGACCGCCATCGCGCTTTGCACGACTGCGGGTGTACGGCCTATTTCTTTGAGCAGATCGCCCCACGCGTCCGCCAATCCCTTGCTGGCGCCGGTCAAGCCCCGCCGCTCGGCCTGGCCCGCGCCGCCCAGCTTGCGCTCGACCTGATCGAGAATCGCCACCTGCGCGCCCAAGAGATCGCCGGCGCGGGCCATCGCTTCGATCTGTTCCTTTTGCGCGGCCGTGAACGACACGCCCGACTGTCGCAGACGGTCGAGCCCACGCACGGGATCGTCCAGCGCGCGACCCAGGGCCGCGGCGCTGCCACGCAGATCGCCGCCGAACACGGCGGCCATGTCCTGCGCCAGCTTCAGCGTACGGCGGAATTGATCGCCCGAAACCGAGCCGATGGAAGCCAGGGCGGCGGCGGCGTCCAGCGCGGCCTTGTCGCTCGCCAGCGTCGTGTCTTGGATTTCCTGGGCCAAGTCCGACACCTGCCCCGCGGTCAGACCGGCGGCGCCGCCCGTCGCTTTCAGCACGCCCGAGACGCGCGCCAAGGCTTGATCGAATTGTTCCGCTTCCTTGATCGCGGCGCCCATGACCAGGCCGATGGCGGTGAACCCGACGGCGGCGGCGATGCCCACCGGCCCCAACGCACCCAAGACCGCGCCCAGCGGACCGAGACGCGCGGCATAGCCGGACGCCATCGCCGATGCCTGGGCCATCGCCGCCGACATGCTGGCTTGCGCGCCCGTGGCCTTTTCCATCCCCGCCGTGGTGCGGACATAGGACGACACCAGATTGGTGTAGGCGCGCGCCCGCTGATCGGCCGACACGCCTTCCAAGTCCGCGAGGCGCTGGGCCTTTTGCAGTTCGTCGCGCAATTTCAGCTGCGCCCGCGTCACCTGATCCGTCCGCGCGGCGAAGCGTTCGAACGCGGTCCCGCCGGCCGCAAGCGATTGGCTGAATTGCTCGACCTGTTTCGCGACGGCCTCGGCCGACCCGCGTATGTTGACGTTGGCGGTCTGGACGCGCTTCGCGCCCGCCTGATACTGGGAATCGTCAATTCCCATCTGGTACGTCAACGACTGGATTTGAGCCTGCGAGAAAGCGGCCATCAGCTCCCCAGCTTGGGCGGCGGCAATTGCGTGGTTTCCGGCGGACGGTCAGCCGACAGCGTGAC
>ERZ1292625.1800-Hain-H41-01um-R1-1800-length-22926-cov-7_pt1 | contig 22926 bp, 22 predicted proteins | sample MGYA00564400_ERZ1292625 | MGnify/ENA primary metagenome ERZ1292625 (study PRJEB36523, sample SAMEA6512639) | groundwater metagenome | collected 2019-01-08 | study: AquaDiva: Metagenomics assemblies of 32 groundwater samples | reverse complement strand
TGATGCTGGCCTTTATCCCCATCACCATCATTTTAGACCAATTTTTACCCCATTAGATTACGAAGAGCCGTGTTTTGGGTGTTTTTTGTCTTGAAATAGAGTATAATACCTCTTGTTATGAATATACTCGCTATAGAATCTAGTTGTGATGAAACAGCTGCCGCGATTGTGAAAGACGGCCGTGAGGTTTTGTCTCATGTGGTCGCTTCACAGATAGACATTCATGCTGCATACGGCGGTGTTGTGCCTGAGGTAGCCGCTCGAGCTCATGTTCAGTCAATTATTCCCGTTGTGGAAGAATCCCTGCGCCTCTCTGTCATTCCGACCGACCCTACGCTAGTAGCGAGCGGAGGAATCCCTTTTTCTTGGAAAGATATCGACGCTATCGCCGTTACACAAGGCCCGGGTCTAGTCGGAAGCTTAATTGTTGGTACAGAAACAGCTAGAACGCTGGCGATTTTAAAAAGTAAGCCACTTATAGCCGTAAACCACCTTGAAGGACACATTTATGCGAATTGGGTAGGCGAAAATCAACCTCACTTCCCTCTCGTTGCCCTTCTAGTTTCAGGGGGCCACACCATGCTTATTGAAGTAGAAGATCATTATAAATTCAAAATTGTAGGCCAAACTCGTGATGATGCTGCCGGCGAAGCATTTGACAAGGTTGCAGCCCTGCTTGCTCTCCCCTACCCAGGCGGACCAAATATCAGCAAATTAGCCGAAAAAGCCTCCTCCCGTCATTCCCGCGGAGGCGGGAAACCAGAAGAAAAATATAAATTCCCAGTAGTGGATCTCACTCCTGAACCAAAGCGCAACTCTGAAGGCTTTCTAGAGTACCCCGAACCCAGCCTTGACTTCAGTCTTTCCGGCCTCAAAACCGCCGTTTTAAATGTCGTCAAAGAGAATTGCAAGGGTCCGTCCCTTGCGGAAATTACAAGGGACGGACCCTTGCAATGTGACATCGCAGCATCTTTCCAGAAAACATTGATTGATACTTTAGCACAAAACAGCCAGAGAGCTATAGAAAAATACCAGCCGAAGTCATTTATCCTCTCCGGAGGTGTTGCTGCAAACGAGGAATTAAGAGAGGAGTTAGAGAAAATGTGCAAAGAATTAGGCGTGAACTTTTACATGCCAAATCTCTCATATTGTACTGACAATGCAGTAATGATTGCCGCTGCTGCATACTATAAACAAAAAGAATTTGGTTTCACTGAGCCAAAATCACTGACTCCAAATCCAAATCTCAAGTTGATATAAAAAAAGCCCCGCTATTGCAAGGCTTTAATTCTCTACTTGATACTTAGGTGAAACTACTGTGTAGAATCGCCCCGAAGAACACATAAAGCGCGACCGGCCTAAACAACGAGACAGCTTATTGATTCAAGCCACTCACGTCTTTCTCAGCTTCGAAGTGGTTCAGACACTGAGTAGTCCAGAAAACGTTTACAGATCGGCGCCGTAACAAAGAACAGGAATAATCTGGGAATAGTCATTCCCAAGATTATATCCACGGTCGACCATAGACCCAAACTGCTGTTTATCGAACCGTACATTAATGTTACCACTCCGGCAAAGAAAAAGGTGTATGCAATGATAATTGAGTAAATTGCTAGGAACTTAACCGCCCAACGATCAGAGACGAACCCTTCTTTTCTGCCCACCGAATCAAGCCACTGCCGCTTTAAATATACACGCAGCAGGAATAAAAGCTGTATGAGGCAAAAAGCAAGCGCAATACTTGTACAGGGGAATGCATTCATATCAAGAATCCTTTCGATTTTGGATTTTATTGTTTCAAAGAGCAGTTCAAGAGGCTATATACCGCTTGAGTTCGTAAACACTGTTTAGTATAACATAAACACCATTATTTTGCAAGTTTGACTTTTTTATTACTTTGAACTACAATTACTTAACAATTTATAAAAGCGATTGAGCGGGGATTCATGTCACCTCGTAAGCTGTGGGAAGAAAGCTAAACTGGTTACTAAAATCCACCGGATAAGCTCCGTAAAGCTGATAATGAAGAGCCACGCAGGAGTTGGGGTGGTACCGTCCGAGTAATCGGACCCCCAAGAAGCGGGTTTTTTTATTTACAGAAAGGTAAAAATGGACAAAAAATATAACTTTACAGACAGAGAAGAACACTGGCGCAACTTCTGGGAAAAAGAAGATATTTATAAGTTTGACGAAAAATCAGATAAACCTATTTATTCCGTAGATACTCCTCCGCCTTACGTTTCGGCTGATCATCTTCATACAGGCCACATTATGAGCTATTCTCAAGCAGAGTTCATAGTTAGATACAAGAGAATGCAGGGATTTAACGTGTTTTATCCTATGGGATTTGACGATAATGGACTCCCGACAGAGCGTTATGTCGAAAAGAAGTACAATATAGATAAATCAAAGATATCAAGAAAAGATTTTATCGAAAAATGCCTTGAGGAAACCAAAATAGGTGCCAAAAATTATCAGGATTTATGGCGGTCACTAGGTATTTCTGTGGATTGGACTAAAACTTACAGCACTATCAATGAACATTGCCAGAAAATCTCACAATGGTCATTTCTAGACCTTCACAAGAAAGGCAAAATTTACCGAGCTGAGAAACCGGTTCTTTGGTGTACGCACTGCCAAACCGCCATATCACAAGCTGACCTTGAGGCAGAAGAGAGAAAGAGCAAATTTTACTATATTAAAGCCAAAAGTGAGACAGGAAAAGAACTGGTTTTCGCTACAACTCGACCCGAACTACTCCCAGCTTGCATGGGAATGAGCGTAAATCCTAAAGATGAGAGGTATAAAGATCTAATAGGAACTAGTGTGATTTTGCCTATCACAAAGCAAAGAGTATCTATTTATAGCAATGAAAAAGTGGATATGAAGCTAGGTACCGGAGTTGTTTACTACTGCTCCTTCGGTGGCAACGATGACATAGAGTGGCTAGTTGAACACCCAGAGGCTAAAGCCATACATATTCTCGATACGCAAGGAAAATTCAACGATTTGGCGGGGAAATATGCCGGTATGAGCACTGGTGATGCCCGAGAGAAAATTATAGAAGATCTCCAAAAAGAAGATGCTATAGAGAAGATTGAGGATAAAAAAAACGTTACCTTTACTCATGAAAGGTGCGGAACCGACGTTGAATACATAATGACCGAAAATTGGTTTATTGATGTTTTGAGTGCAAAAAAAGAACTTTTGCAAAGAGGAAAAGAGCTTAAATGGTATCCAATAAGCATGAGGCAGATATATGATAGTTGGGTAAACGGGCTCAAGTGGGACTGGTGTATATCAAGGCAGAGATACTACGGCGTTCCTTTCCCTGTATGGTACTGTGCTAAATGCGGCGAAGTTGTACTTCCTGATGAAGCAGACTTACCGGTGGATCCAGCTAGCGACAAACCTAAAAACCCCTGTCCTAAGTGTAAAAGTACAGATTTTAGTGGGGAAGAGGATGTTATGGATACATGGATGACCTCTTCACTCACGCCTTTAATCGGGTCAAGACTAGTAACGGATGAGGGGCTGCAAAAGAAACTATACCCAAATACACTACGGCCTCAGGCTTTTGAAATTATTCGTACTTGGCTTTTTTATGCCGTTGTTAAGTCTCATTATCACCATGATTCAGTACCATTTTACGATGTCATGATATCCGGACATGGGCTTGATGAACACGGTAAGAAGATATCAAAAAGACTAAATAATTACGTAGATCCACACGAAATAGTAGAAAAATACGGTGCTGATGCCCTGCGCTACTGGGCAACCGGCGCTACACTTGGTGGAAACATGCGCTGGAATGAGGAAGAAGTGAAAAAAGGCAAGCGTACTGTTACTAAACTCTGGAATGCCTCAAAATTTGTCATTGGATTCTTAGAAAATGAGACTATTTCCAAACCAAAACCCGAAGATTTAGAAGATGTAGATAAGTGGATTCATGATAGTTTAATGGTCACGATAGGAAATACACAGAGATATTTTGATGGGTATGAGTATTCTAAAGCCAGAAATGAGATAGATAGCTTCTTCTGGAATGACTTCTGCGACTATTACCTAGAGTTTATCAAATATAGAGTATATGGAGAAAATAAAGCTAGTAAAAACGCCGCATTATATATGATTTCCAAGGTTTTAAGTTCAATTTTGAAGCTTTATGCCCCAATTTTACCCTTTATAACAGAGGAAGTATACCAGAACTGTTTTGCGAAAATTGAAGGTAAAAATAGCATACATACTGCAAATTGGCCACAAAAAGAGAAATTGTTGGGTAGTACAGAAGAATTTAGCAAGATTTTAAACTTGGTTAACGAAATCCGTGCTTATAAAACTAAACAAGGTGTTTCAATAGGAAAAGAAGTAGAAGAATTCAAGACTAAAGAAAAACTAACCGGTTCTCAAAAAGACTTTTTACAAAATACCCAGAGGGTGAAAAGAGTTGTTTCTACTTAAATAGTTTCACGTGAAACAGTAATTTTTAACTAATTTTCATTGAATCCTAACAAACATGTGGAAAAGTAAGCACAAACTATTTTGAGTCAAATTCGTGCTCAAAATGAGACTTTGAAAAAACTTCTTATTCACGCACCCACAGTTTTGCACAACTTATTCGCTGAAATTTCTTGTCATTCTGAGTGTACTGAAGAATCTCGGAGATCCTTCGCTGTCGCTCGAGGATGACAAATCAATATAAAGTACTATAATAGGGTTATGAACAAGAAAAAGATAACTATTCTCATTATAATATCTTTCGCCGTTACCATACTTTTGGCTGGATATCTCCTTTGGGCACACAACAGAGCTGACTACTATGCTCGTGCAGCAAATACAGCACCAGGTACTCAGGACAAGATATTAGACCTAGAAAAGTCCTTAACCTTATGGAAGAAGCCAGAAAACATTATGACTCTTGCCGATCTATATGTTTCTATCGGTAGGCAGGATCTCGCAGAACAAATCATGCTGGGTAGGGGAGAGGTTAGTATTTTGAATAAACTGGGAAATCTGTACTTAACAGAGAATAAAGTAAAAGAAGCAGAAAATACTTTCACAAAAGCAAAAAGTAAAAAAGTTAATCCTGATTCTCTAAAAGGCCTAATTCTCGTTGAGCTTAAAAAGAGCGATAGGGGAGTGGCTGAAAACTATCTGAGTCAGCTTGCCGGACTAGATGCCGAATCTGCTGACTGTTATGGTTCTTTGATATATCTCAACGACTTCATAAAGGCAAAAGATAGCTTTACAAAAGCAAAATCATGCAATCTTTATAGCTTGGATAAGTACTTCACGGCGTATAATGAAACTCAAAATCCGCTTTATTTAAGACTAGAGGCAGTTAATAAGTACTATTCTGAAAACTATCCCAATCTGGCCGAAAAAGACATTTTGGCTTTGATGAAGGAAAAAGATAACTATCGCGATGCTCACATTCTAGCTTCAAAGATATATGAAAAGCTAGGAGATCAAGCGAAGACAAATGAACACAAAGAAAAAGCCCGGCAAATAGACCCTATAAAACTATGATGCCGCCTTTTGTAGTATATTTATAAAAACACCCAAGTTTTGATCAAAGTACCTATTTCCTTTTAAACGATTTTGCATAAAGTGATCAACTTTCTTATTACCTTTAAGATAATGTTCCTCTTCTACCCATAGATTGTGTATTCTATTTATATAGAAATATTGCATATTACTCTCTATTTCGTTTTTATCCAAGGGGTAAATAGTATGATATCTCTTAATATACAGCTTCGCTTTTTCGAAATTATCCCTATTTGTGTAGCCGTCATCAAAGCAACAAAAAACTACAGACCTCAACACTTCGTTAGTCCTCGGTGCTAATTTTGTTTTTTCTAGGTCAAACACATACTTTACTTGATCGTTATCATCAAAAAATAGATTCGAATTATGATAATCCCCATGAATGAGGTGATCGTCTTTAAGGTTTAGGTGCTCCCAATTAATCTTATTTTTTTCTACAAGCTTCATTTTTAGTCTTATATTTTCTTCTGAAAGTAGGTCAAACTCTGTCTTGAGGCTCTTCTTTGAAATAATTTTAAGTAGATGATCTGCCTTTTCAAAAAATGCTTCAGTATCTAAAGTTTTTAACTGCTTACTAATATCAAAGGGGGGGCCATCTTTGCTTAAAAGATGTATTTTAGCTAGAGTTTCTGCTATCGATGTTAAAGAAGTTATTGAAAGATCCTTTCTTTCGATTATTTTTCCATCTATGAAAGGAAAAAGTGAATAATAAAAGTCATCACTTATAAAGAAATAGTTACCTTCTTTGGTTTTAATGGGCAAAATAATAGGGATACCGCCGTCAGCAAAGAATAGTTTAACTCTATGAACTTCCTTGATTCTATCTAAATCTTTATACCGATATTGTTTTAGAAAATATTTTTGGTTATTATCTTCTAAAATATAGTTATTGCTTAGATAGCCAATATCAACTCTGTGGAGTAAAGAAATTTTTTCTACTTCATACTCTTTGCTTATTTTGGCTAATACTTTTTCCATTTTATCCTTCTAGATTGGGGACATTGCAGTATCTGAAGGTGAGAATATGGGCAAAGGTTTGTCTTTAATATTAAACGTATCTTTCATGGACTTAGCGCCTTCCGGCTCCTTGAAAGCATGTTTCTGATTAATCTCAGACATTTTAAGCGTGACATCTATAGAAACCTCTTTTGTTTCAGTATATACATCCAGACGGTGTATCATCCTATCCTTTTTGCCTAGAAGGATACTGCCGTTCATACTTTTTATCTTATCCATAGACTGTTTAAACTTCTCTTTCTCTCCACTGGTCATGACTGCACCATTCTCAGACAGTGCTTTGACTAAAACTTCAGATAACTTTGGCATATCCATATCAAACCCATATTGATTACAGTCTACACCCTCAACCGCCTCGTCAGACATCTTTCTAAAGATTTTGAATATCTTAGCGTCTGATATATATTCACTGATATCTTTTTTCTGCTCCTTCTTCCCTGTGTTTTGGCTTTCTGTAGGGTTTTTCTTGTCTTCTTCACTTTCATAGAAATACCACGTATCCTGTAGTTTTGGTTGACCCGGAGTCTCAGGGATAGGAAGCTTTGTAAGCATAAAGTACACCTTGTCGCCAGATGTCTTTACATCAGCTTCGGGGCTGACATAACCAGCCGGAACTTCCATCTTTGCGATGAAGTCACTTTTGACTTCTTTATCGTCAAAGTACCCATCAAGTAAAAGCTTTATCGCATTATCACCACTTGTTTGTTGCGAATCAACTGCACCACCTGCCTCTTTCACTACCAGTCTACCTTGAAATCTGCCCGACTCTATACTGCCCAGGTCCTTAAGCGCTAAATACTTAGTAAGAGTAGGATTTAAGAAAATATAAGCGCTAACCCCGCCTGCGACTAAGGCTAGGAGGATGACCGTCAATGCAGCTATTTTAAACATCTTTTTCCTGTTTGGAGCCTTTTTTTCTTCCATGTCAGAACCACTCATCCCCATAGCTGAACTTGAAAAGTCTGCTACTGACACTTGAGATTTACTATTCTCGGTATTGTAAGCTCCATAGTCAATGTTATTACCAAACTTGCCCGTAGTTTCATCAACGGCCTTAAAGCCTGCTGATATTTGTGCATCTGCCCAGCCAACATGAAGAAGATTGGACCTTATCGACTCATCAGACATTCCGGTCCTTCTCCCGTCTCTAATAAAATTTTCTACCTGTAAACTTATAACTTACCCTCCGAGTGTTTGTTAATGTTTTTAGTATAAGTATTTTAGACTTTAATATCAATGTTTTTGGCAGGACAAATCAGTCTGGAACCTTTTGAGCTTAGCTAATAGCCGACAAATCACTATTCAATATGACCGGATCCATCGACTCAATCTCTGCTTTATAAGAGATTTCCGGGATTGGATTTAATAAAAATATCTTCTTATCGTTTACATAAGCTTGCCCAATTTCGATCAGGGTATTCCCTCCAATGTAGTTTTCTACTCCATTCTTATCAAGATTTAACACAAGTATGGCATCACTGTCTAAAATTTCCTTATAATGAACCTTTATATAATTATTTTCTTTTTTTAAGGTAGCATGCTCGTTGTTGCCGATTTTCTTCTTTAACTCTTCGCGGTCGAGAGTGATACGCTTGCCACCATGCTCGATTGTCACCTTCTGACCTGAACCCCAAGCAACATAATGTTCATGAAGAATAACTTCATGATTAAGATCAATTAATTTTTGTCGGAATACAACCATTTGTTTAACAAAGGTTGTGCTTCCTATAATCATAATTTTCATGTCAGCGAACTCCTATATAGCGGAGAGGGTGGGATTCGAACCCACGGTCCGCGTGAACGGACAACGCTTTTCGAGAGCGTCCTATTCAACCACTCTAGCACCTCTCCATTTATTGCTTTATGTACAAATATACTCCCTTTTCGGTTTTTTCCGCCTTGGTGTTTGGCAAAGGGAAGATATTTGACACAAGACGTGCGCCTTTCTTCATTGTACCAAACTTTTTCTTTTCAAACCTTTCCATAGCCCTCGGCATCAAAAAACACATTACTATGTCTGCATCAGAGATATCCTTTCTCCAGATACTACCCCAGATAACCTTGCCTTTTCTCATGAAAACAGCTTTCCTAAGCCAAAAGAATACAAAAAGGGCAAAAGATATCTCATATCCTACTGCATTTGCTCCTTTTTTTGCAGCTCTTTCCACCAGTCTGCCATCTCCCGCACCCAAGTCATATACTTTCATCCCTTTCTTGATATCAGCTAATTTGAGCATGGTGTTGGCATTTTTCTTGAGCGTAGGTACATAAGGTGCAGAGTTTAGAGCGACGAGACCAGGCAAACATAGAAAGAAAACAACTATCAATAAAATATAAAGAAATATTGAGCCTGTAATTTCGGCAATTAAAAATATTATTACTAAAAAAAGAATCTCTACAAACATGATACTAATTATTAATTAATAATTCGTAATTCAAAAAGTTACTACATACTTAAGTTGCCATTGACCTTAGTTTTATTGATAATAGTGGTTAGAATTTTAATAATCTCAACACATTCATCTACAAGTTTGTCCTTTTCTAGTAAATCTAATTCTTTAAGAAAGTTTAACCAGTGCTCTGTCTCTACGGCAGACTTTCTAGAAATTGCCATGAAATTTATAAAATCTTTTTTTGACACACCTGCACTACCTTCTGCAATATTGGCACTAATAGATGTTGCAGATCGAATAAGCTGTTGACCGATTGCTCTTGTAGAAATCTTGTTTGGTAATGCATCAACTAAACAAGAAACTTCTACGGCAAATACTATAGACCTTTTGTAAATATCCCTTTCCTTGTAGTTCTTTGTCATTTTGATTTTTTATTTCGCATTTCGAATTAACAATTTATAATTTATCACTTGGTGCCCTGAACAGGACTTGAACCTGTAACCTTCAGATCCGCAATCTGATGCTCTATCCAATTGAGCTACCAGGGCCAATTTTTCTAAGCTCTCCGACGATCTTATGATGTCGGAGTCCCGACCTTAGCGTCGGGAACGGGCGCATAAAAACATGGCTATCTTAACACAAAAGCTGCCCCAGGAGCAGTCTTTATTTGTTTTCATCATTACCTGAAAAGAAACTATAGTTTCAGTTTGCGAATCAAAAGATCTACGTAACTTTCTTCTCTAGGTTCTCTTTCCGGCACTTTATCATTAATCCGTTGACGGATTTGCTCAAGATATTTATAATCTATAAAAATAAATGTTAAACGGGGAAGATATTTCTTCATCATTTGAAAAGTAATCGTAAAGTCTTCACCAATTCTTGAAAAGTAGAAGGACTCAATTTCATCAAGGAGAAAGGTTTTGTTGTTTACTTTAACTCCATCACTTCCTACCTCCAAATCCATTACCGCGCCCTTGTTGCCCCGCCAAAGAGTAACCCCACTAAAAACAATCACGAAAAATAAAAGAGCCCAATCTCTTAAGTATATTATTAACCCTGCCGAACCCAGGAAGACTATTGTAAAAATGATATACCACAAAAGACCCCTAGCGGGTATTTTGTTATCCGTCACTTGAATTTTTACGGAAGAAACTACGGTATTTTTTTGAGGACTACTTTCAGAGATTTTAGGCAAATAAGCATTTTTATTAACATTAAGCTTAATAGAGTCCACTGCTTTTTTATTTTGTTTCGTCATACACTCTATTATATTCTTTTCCTAAAAATCCGAAAGTGTTTATACTCTTTGGCGGAGAGGGAGGGATTCGAACCCTCGATACCCTTTAGAATATACCGCCTTTCCAAGGCGGCGCACTAGACCACTATGCGACCTCTCCAGACTCACTATTATACTGAAATTTTCACTTTTCCTCAAGGAAATTGAGAAGGGTTCCGGAAGACCACGCTTGGGGATAGCAGGGCATATCCGGATACTTTGGATTTGTAGACTTTAAGGAAATATGGTTATCTTTCACTCTATAAAACTCCGGGAGGAAACCAATCTCTTCATGAGCTTTCATTATAGCAAATCTAAGTGCTCTATACTCTTTTTTATACCCCAACTTTTTCAAGCCCTGAGCAATAATCCAGTTGTCATGCGGCCAAACAGAGCCCAGATGATAACTTTCAGGACTGAAATCAGGCTCATATGAAGAGTGTGTACGGATACCACGTGGAGTAAAAAGATCTTTTTTGAAAAGCCGTCTGACAACCAAGTCGGTTTTTCTATCATCAATAATTCCCGTGAAAAGAAGATGACCGACATTTGAGGCAATAACTTTCTTTTGTTTTTTCTTCCCGTCAAGTGCCAAAGCAAAAAACTTCTCTTCCTTCATCCAAAACTTTTCATTAAAAATAACTTTTAGTTTTTCGGCCCTATCCTCCAGTTTTTTGGCAAGGATAGAGTCTCCCATGATTCGAGCTAAACGTGAGCTTTCTTTTAGCGCCAGATATTCATATCCCTGAGCCTCTACTATCGCTATTGGCTTTTCAATCCTGTACTCAGCCGAGTCCTTCCAACACTGATTTAAAAGAGCATGTTTGTTGTGCTGGGAATATTCTAAAAATAAATCTCCATCCATGTCGCCATACCCCTCCATCCAGTCTACTGCTGATAAAATATTCGTCCAATGTTCGGCGAGAAACTTCTCATCATGCGTTTTTCGAAAATAAAATCCAAAAACTATCAAATAAAGAGGTGTTGAGTCAACCGAACCATAGTAGGGGAAGGGGAATCCCTTTATTCCTGGGTGCTCTTTCAGTCTGAAATCAGTTTCGTGGATAATCTTACCCGGCTCTTCTTCGCGCTTCAAATCAACTTTTGTGCCCTGAAGTTCAGATAGTATTTCGAGTGTCGCCCTTGCTACAGAAGGATTCCAGTCCAAAAGTTGCCAAGAAGCTATTAAGGAGTCTCGACCAAAGAGACGATCAAAAACAGGCTTTCCCGCGTTTAAAAAGCCCTTTTTGTCCATCAAAAGTTCTATTTCTTCAACAGCTTCTGTTGCGGGGTCCAAAGCTTTTGTCTTAGTTAATGTTTTTTCTTTTTTCAACATAGTTTTAATCTTTCTACTTATAAAAATTATAGAAGCTTATTTGAAATGTTGAAAGGCTTAAATAAAAATATGTTCAAGGAGTCTTTTTTTGTTTAAAATAGAAAGATAATTGGGCAAAAATATGGCACATAGAATAGAAATCATGCCTAGGGGTTTAGATGCGAGGGCAAGGGTTTTGAAAAGTTACCTTTGCTATTTAAATTGCGCAAAAAAAATTAAAAAAATACAAGTGGTTGATGTTTATACTCTGAATAAAAATATCTCAAAAAGTCATCTTAATGACGCCACATCTCTTCTTGTAAATCCGGTTTTGGAAAAAGGTCTCATTGATCAAGGTGTTGAAATAGGAGGTAGTGATTGGGCTATAGAAGTCGGTTACCTGCCTGGCGTCACCGATAACGTGGGCCATACCGTCAAAGAAGAGATTGAAGATCTACTGAAAGAGACTTTCAACGAAACAGAAGGAGTCCACTCATCAAGGCTTTTATTAATTGAGGGAAATTTAAGTAAAGACGAGATTCAGGAGATTGCCTTCGCGCTTCACAATCCACTCATACAAAGAGTACACATCAAAACTAAAAATGAATATGTAGAAGACGGCGGGATGGATACGATAGTGCCCCAAGTTCATCTCAAGGCCAACCCACAAGCCGAAGAAGTTGATTTGGACATTTCAGATGAAGAGCTATCTAAAATAGGCAAGCAGGGGATTTTAGATAAAGACGGGACAAGAAGGGGACCCTTAGCCCTAGACCTTGAATCAATGAAAGTGATTCGTGATTACTTTAAGAATCAGGGACGAAAACCAACCGACATTGAGATTGAGTCACTTGCCCAGACATGGTCAGAGCATTGCAAACACACAATATTTGCAGCTAGTTTTGATGAAATAAAAGGCGGTCTTTACAAAGATTATATAAAAAAAGCCACTCAAGAAATTAGGAAGAAAAAGGGTTCAAAAGATATTTGTCTCTCCGTTTTTACTGATAACTCCGGGGCCATAGAGTTTGATGAGGACTACATGATTACTGACAAGGCCGAAACTCACAACAGCCCTTCCGCTCTTGATCCTTTTGGCGGGGCTATTACGGGCATAGTCGGTGTCAACAGAGACACGATAGGTTTTGGCATGGGAGCCAAGCCGGTAATTAATAGGTATGGTTTTTGCTTTGCTAATCCAGAAGATAAAAAACCTCTTTACAAGGGCAAAAACAAAGAAAACCAGATGTTGCCCCCGAGAAAAATTATGGAAGGTGTTATAGATGGGGTGAATGTGGGCGGTAACTGTTCGGGCATCCCTAGTCCGCAAGGTTTCGTGGTTTTTGATGACCGATACAAAGGAAAGCCGCTGGTGTTTGTCGGAACGATTGGCCTTATGCCAAAAAGGGTGAATGGAAAACCAGGCCAGAGTAAAAAGGCGAAGCCCGGTGATTTAGCGGTTGTAGTAGGCGGTAGAGTCGGGCAGGACGGCATTCACGGCGCAACCTTCTCCTCCGAAGCCATGGACTCAGGCAGTCCCGCCACAGCGGTACAAATCGGTGACCCCATAACCCAGAAAAAACTATCAGACGCTATCGTCAAAGAGGCCCGAGACTTAGATTTATATACCAGCATTACAGATAATGGTGCCGGTGGGATATCTTGTTCTATAGCTGAGATGGCAAAAGAGTGTGGGGGTTGTTATGTAGAACTTGAAAAAGTGCCTCTAAAGTATCCGAACCTTGAGCCTTGGAAAACATGGATTTCAGAGTCTCAAGAGAGAATGACCCTAGCCGTTCCGGAAGAAAAGTGGCAGGAGTTTTCAGAATTAATGGAAAAAAGAGGTGTTGAAGCAACGGTGGTCGGCAGTTTCAATGCTTCCGGCAGATGCATAGTTAAACATAACGGTGAAACTATAATGGATATTGACATGGACTTCTTGCACGACGGTCTGCCGGAAAAAAGCATCACCTCTGTTTATACTAAGGAAAAGCATAAAGAACCTAATTTTTCACAACCAAAGGATTTAGGAGGAGAGCTGAAAAAAATGCTGGCCAGACTAAATATCTGCAGTTTTGAGTTTATTTCTACTCAATATGACCATGAAGTTCAAGGCGGGTCAGTGACAAAACCGCTTCAGGGAAAGGGCAGAGTTAATGCCGATGCCACAGTAAACAGGCCGAGGCTAGATAGCCAAAAAGGTGTAGTGATTTCTCAGGGCATTTATCCTGCCTATAGTGCTGTTGATACTTACGATATGGCAGCCAGCGCCATAGATACAGCGATAAGAAATGCCATCTGTGCCGGAGCAAACATGGATCATCTTGCTCTTATGGACAACTTCTGCTGGTGCAGTTCCGATGAACCGGAAAGGCTGGGACAGCTAAAGTCAGCTGTTAAGGCTTGTTATGACCTGTCGCTTTCATTTGAGACGCCTTTTATCTCCGGTAAAGACAGTATGTTCAACGACTTTAAGGGTTATGACGAAAACAATAAGCCTCTAAAAATTTCCGTACCCCCAACTTTGCTTGTCTCCTCCATAGGGGTTATGGATGATGCCACAAAATCCGTCACATTAGATGCAAAAGTAGCCGGAGATCTGATTTATATAGTCGGCAAGACAAAAGAAGAAATGGGCGGTTCGGAGTACTTAGCTCAAAAAGGATTCATTGGAAACACTACTCCAAAAGTCGAGCCCCAAAAAGCCAAAAAATCTTATACTGCACTTTCAAAATCCATTCAAGAAAGACTTGCCGCATCAGCGATAAGTGTTACCAAAGGTGGCCTTGGGGTGGCGATTTCAAAAATGCTGATTGCCGGTCAACTGGGAGCAGAAATATCCTTAGAAAGCCTACCAGTAGAGAAGACTTTGGAAAGAGAGGACTACATTTTGTTTTCAGAAACACAAAGTCGGGCTGTCGTGACGATTGATCCAAAAAACAAAAAACGGTTTGAAAAGATTATGTCCGAAAACGGCTTTGCCGAGATTGGGAAAACGACAAAAGAGCAAATGCTAAAGATTAAAGACATAAACGGCAAAGAATTCATTAAAGAAAAAATCAGTGACTTGAGAGACAACTATAAACAAACTTTGAAAGGCTACTAATGAAACCAAAAGTTTTAGTTTTAACGGGATACGGCATAAACTGTGACGAAGAGACAGCTTTTGCATTTCAAATAAATGGTGCAAAAGCCGATATCGTCCACATAAATGACCTGATATCCGGACAATACAAGCTGTCAGACTACCAAATCCTGGCATTTCCGGGAGGCTTTTCTTATGGCGATGATACGGGATCGGGAAAAGCGCTGGCAAACAAAATCAGAAATAATCTCTGGCAAGATATCCTGGACTTCATTGGCTCAGAAAAGCTGGTTATCGGTATTTGCAACGGTTTGCAGATTTTAACAAATCTCGGACTTCTACCGGCGGGAGAGGAAAACTATGGAACAAGAGAAGTCGCCCTAAAACACAATAAAACCGCTCGTTTTGAATGTCGCTGGGTAAACCTGAAAATCAGTTCTAAAAAATGTATCTTTACGAAAGGCGTAAAAAATATTTATCTTCCCATAGCCCATGGAGAGGGTAATTTCTACGCTTCAACTGAGACCTTAAAGTCACTTTCTCAAAATGACCAGATAGCTGTTCAATATACTTTGGAAAACGGGAGTTCGGCAAATGGAAAGTTTCCATTTAATCCAAACGGCTCACTAGAAGACATTGCCGGCATTTGTGATCCCACCGGAAGAGTCTTTGGCCTTATGCCACATCCGGAAAGAGCCATCTTCGCTATAAACTCACCGGATTTTCAGTCTGGAAAAGAAAGGCTTATACGGGACAGCAAGGAAATACCGATGCATTATGAACCGGCTATGCAAATATTCAAAAATGCAGTTCAATATTTTGATAAATAAAGAAGGAGTTCAAAATGAAAACGGAAACAAAGAAAGCGAAAGAGTCTCTTTATAAAAAAAGGATAAAGAAAAACCTAGGTAACGTTCTTGAAAGCGGATACATTCCGGAGCTTGGCATCTACAAAAAGGGCAAAGTCAGGGATGTGCACTTTACTTCCGAGAAAGTGGGCAAACCCATCATCATGGTTGCGTCAGACAGGGTTTCAGCCTTTGACCACATCCTTGATACTGCCATCCCATACAAAGGCAAGGTTTTGAACCTCTTTGCCAAATGGGTCTTTGAAAACACTAGCGATATTGTGAAAAATGCATTACTAGAGTCCCCTAACAACAGTGTCGTAATCCAGAAAAACTGTAAAAACCTCAACTTTGAGTTTATCGTCCGAGGCTATGTCTGGGGTTCTCTGGCCGGAGCATATGAAAAAGGCGAGAGAGATTTTTGCGGCATCAAGCTTACTGAAGGACTCTTAAGGTACGAAAAACTGAAAGAGCCCCTGTTTACCCCGACAACAAAGACGGAATCTGACGAGAATGTTACTTTCGCTGATGTCGAAAAAGCGATAGGCAAGACTTTGGCAAAAAAAGCAAAAAACATTTCTTTTGAGCTATATGAGCGAGCATCCAAGCTGGCCAAAAAGAATGGTTACATTTTTTTGGATACAAAGTATGAGTTTGGTACAGACGAAAAAGGCGTACTTCACTTGATAGATGAGGCCAATACTCCAGACTCCTCTAGATACTGTGAAATAACGGAGTATGAGAAGTTCAAAGACATTCAAAAAGAAATGAAGACGGGAAAATATAAGGATGTTTCAGAGCTTCTAGCTAAAAAACCGAAACTGAAAATCAAAGAGCTTTCTAAACAGTTTGTGAGAGACGTCCTCACGGAGTCAGGCTTTTCATACGGTGCAACCGGCAAAATCCCAACTCTTACTGAGGCTCAGGTCATAGAAACTTCTTACCGCTATATCTCATTTTATGAAAACATAACCGGACTGGACTTTCCTTTTGGAGACGACACAAATGTCAAACAAGCCCTAGTATCATCACTGATAAAAGAGGGTTATATCAAGGGAGGTCTGGCTGTTATGATGGCCGGTTCTGACTCAGATGCCGACCATCTAAAAAGTATAAAAACAGAGCTGGATAAGTATGACATTAGTTCCGTTGTCAGGATTGCCTCCGCTCATAAGCAAGGGGGTGAGTGTACGCAAATAATAAATGAGTATAACAAAAGCATTGAACCGGTTTTGATCATCGCAGTCGCTGGTGGGACAGACGCCCTCTCGGGCCTTGCGTCCTTTCACTCTGTCTGGCCGGTTGTCAGCTGTCCGCCAAAAAGAGACGAACATGCTTCTTGTCTGGCCAATCCTCCGGGAAGCTCAAATGCACTGATTTTGAGACAAGGCAATGTTGCCAAGTTTGCCGCCCAATACTTCGGGCAGACAAACTCCATTTATCACAAAAAAATAGAGTCCGATAATAAAAATAAGATTCAGGGGCTAGAAAGTGCTGACGAAAAGGCAAGAAAAGGAAAGCTGGTTTAGTAATTTTTAAAGGAGATATAAATGTCATACACATACAAAGATGCAGGAGTTGATATAGAGCTAGGCGATGATGCCTCAAAGGTGCTTTTTGAAGCTTCAAAAAAGACTTGGGAAAATAGAAAAGGCACTTTCGGAGAAATAATAAATCCATTTAATGACTTTTCCGGGGTTCGCGTCTTTGACGTTTCAAAGCTTCCGGAAGGATCCATGATGTGCCTAGGTTTCGACGGTGTCGGAACCAAGATGGAAATAGCTGAGAGAATGGGCAAACACGATACTATTGCCTACGACCTCCTAGCCATGGTCTGTGATGATGCAGTAGTCAGAGGGGGCGAACCGGTTATCGTCGGTTCAGTGCTTGATGTAAACAGTTTGGGAAAAGATGATGAGTCCTTCATAGATTTTATAAAACAGCTGGCCATCGGCTACATAGGAGCCGCCCGAGATGCCGGAGTAGCCGTCATAAATGGAGAGTTAGCAGAGCTTGGTGCCCGCATCACCGGATATGGACCATTTAACTATAACTGGGGTGCAGGGGTTATATGGATAGCAAAAAAAGACAGGATGTTCACCGGAAAAGAAATAAATGTTGGCGACAAAATAGTTGGCTTAAAAGAAGAGGGATTCCGCTCAAACGGACTCTCGCTTCTCAGAAGAGTTTTGGTCGGTGAGTACGGTGAAGACTGGCATAAAGATGAAAAACTGGCGGAAGGAGCTTTAACTCCGTCAAAGATTTACTCAAAAGCAGTCTGTGAGATGTTCGGCGGATATGATAAAGAGCCAAAGGCACTAGTTACGGGCGTAGCACACATAACAGGCGGTGGCCTACCGGGTAAAATCGGTCGTATCTTAAAACCCTCCAGTCTTGGGGCCAACATAACAGACCCATTTGACCCATGCGAACTCATGCTTCAGCTCCAAAAACTGGGAAATATCAAAGATAAGGAAGCATACAAAACCTGGAATATGGGACAAGGAATGGCCATTACTACTCCTGAACCAGAGAAGATAATCAAAATAGCAAAAGCTCACAATATAGAGGCAAAAATCATTGGAGAAGTCGTGAAAGACTCTGGGATAAAGATTAGAAGCAAGGGGGCTCTAAGCAATTCTGAAGAACTAATATTTTAGCTGTCTTTATTTAAAATAACTAGGCCTCTTTTTATAGACACAAAAGCATAGGCCCACAAAAATGGTAACCACAAAGGCATAACGCCAAATAAGCTTTGTCGGTTAAACACTTCTACTCCTGTGCTGATAAAGAAGTACTCTGAAACAATCATTACTGTGAATCCAAAAACAAGGAAAAGAAAATCGTTCTTTTCGCGTTTTATTAGACAAGAAATAACCATTATTGAAATGTACGCCCCTGTCAGCAAGTAGTCATCTGAAACGAGAGGAATTAACCCAATCATTAAAACTACCGGAATTGCATTTAGGGCTATGTGTATAATTTTTTCTTTACTTTCCATGATGAAATCCAAAAAATCAAATTATCTTATTTTTTGGGATTGTAAATACTCTCAGAAAGATAATTATTTATAACATTCTGACTTGGGAAGTATATTTTCTCTGGTAAACCATCTAGCTTAAACCATTTCCATTCGGTTATTTCATCCGGTTCCATAACTTTTGGTTCACCTTCAAACTTTTCGGCAAAAAAACCAAAGGTTACAAAATGAGCATCCTCAACCATATCATTTGACAGACTAACAAGTTTGAGGTCGTTTTTGGTAACTTTCATACCAGTTTCTTCATCAAGTTCTCTTGCCGCACCTTCCTCGGGAAGCTCCTGAAAATGAAGTTTTCCTCCGGGCATAGTCCACGTTCCTTCACCGTGTAGCTCTGACGAAGCTTTTTCTGCATCATCATGTCTTTTACCTAAAAGCACCATATTATCTTTAAGTAACATTATTCCGAAACCAACACCTGGTTTTTTCTTTTCCATAAAATCTCCTTTTCTTGTTTTTGGCGGAGAGGGGGGGATTCGAACCCCCGCGCCGGGAAACCCCGACCTACAGGTTTAGCAAACCCGCCCCTTCAGCCACTTGGGTACCTCTCCACATATTTTATTATACGTTATTTTGTTCTAAATACTCCTTCAACATACTTTTTAGGGTTGTTTTACCCTTGTTACTTTTAAAATATCGCTCCCTTCTTAATGAATCAAATTTATTGAAATATGCTTCGTAGAATACTAAGTTCATCGGTAAACGACCTTTTGTGGCAAGCACCTCTCCCTTATTGTGCCTATTGAATCGCTCTTTGAGATTATTAGTTGAACCAATATAAAATTTATTATCCTTACGACTTAACAATACATATGTGTAATAAAATTTACATTTCATCTCAATCACTTTGAATTGGCGGTGCCATGTACCAGACGGTACATGGCGGTGAGGGTGGGATTCGAACCCACGGTACCATTGCTGGCACGGCAGTTTTCAAGACTGCTGCCTTCAACCACTCGGCCACCTCACCACAAAATTTTATCTCTAACCCATGTATTATAGCTAAATTATCGTGTTTTTTCAATTACATTATGCTATTATTAAAGCCATGAGTGATGATATTGACATAGTATCAAAAGCAAAATTGATAAATAGGAACTCTCTTGAACAAAAGGTTCAAGAAGAAGCTACTAGGCTCGATATTCCTTATTTTGATCTTCGCAAAACACAACTTTCAAAGGAAATAATGGAGAATTTTGACTCCAAGGACTTCTTTGACTATTTTGTCCTGCCCATAAAGGAAGATAAAGGCATTTTGCAGGTTGGTTCGCCAAGTCCAAAGTCAGAAAAAATTAATGAATTCAAGGAAAAATATAAAAAAACCTACCCGAAAATGTCTGTTGTTTTCATCTCAAATGAAAGTTTTCAAGATAATGAGGAACTCCTAAAAAGTGTTGTCAAAATCACTCCACCCGAGACTGCCGGAGAGGTTGACGTTGCCGAAATGGACCTATCCGAGAAGTCATTTGATGAGTTTCAAAAAAATTTGGGGAAATCTGAGATTCAAAATCTCCTGAAGGTAGTCATCGTAGAGGGATTTGCATTGAATGCATCTGATATTCATATAGAACCCGGTAGTGAAGAGGCAACTATTCGTTTTAGAATAGACGGTGTCTTACATACTTCCGGAAGCCTTACAAAGGAAAAGTACAAATACCTTCTATCTCAAGTTGAGTTGAGATCGGGATTAAAGTTAAATGTAAACTATCCTCAAAACGGACGATTTAAGGTCAAGTTTAAGAAAGATGAACTTGCCGTCAGAATAGAGGTTATGCCTTCTCTTTACGGTTCAGACATAGTTATCCGTATTTTTAATGTTCAGGCAGGACTTTTGGACATCTCCCAGCTAGGTATACGTGACGTCCAACTTCCACTTTTAGAGTCGGCTCTCATTCGTCCCCACGGCATGATACTAGTTGTCGGACCTACTGGTTCTGGTAAAACTACCACGATTTACTCTATTTTAAATAAACTAAATGCCCCGGAGATAAAACTCATTACACTTGAGGACCCCATAGAGTATACTCTCCCCGGTGCTACACAGTCGCAAATCAATGAGGGTGAAAGTTTTGCCAGCAGACTAAAGGCTGTCTTAAGGGAAGATCCGGACATCATAATGCTAGGAGAGATTCGAGACGCCGAAACTGCTAAAACAGCTTTGCAAGCAGCTATCACCGGACACCTTCTAATAACAACACTTCATGCAAATGATGCTGTCACCTCTATTCCTAGAGTTATCGGTCTTGTAGACGACGCTTCATCGTTTTTGGATGCAGTAAATATCATCATTGCCCAACGTCTGGTACGGCAAATCTGCCCGGACTGTATAGAAGAATACGAGCCAAATGACGGAGAAATGATAGAAATAAATAAAATACTAGACTCACTTCCCATAGAGCACAAACCCAAAAAAGCACCTGAGTTTTTCCACGGCAAGGGATGTGAGGGGTGCAATAACATTGGATATAAAGGAAGAATAGGGATTTTTGAACTTTTAAACGTTTCACCTGCCTTCCAAAGAGCAGTTGTAGAAGATGCCACACTCCACGAACTGAAACAGGTGGCGGAAAAAGATGGTATGCTGACCATGGAACAGGACGGCTTCCTCAAAGCCATCGAAGGAAAAGTACACATAGTAGAGGTTCTGAAAGTAATAAAAGAATAGTTCTTCGTCATTCTGGCTTGACCAGAATCAAATACTTATGAGCACACAATTATACACCTACATTATGGCTAACGAGAGACCAACTCTTTATACAGGCATGACAAACAATATTATAAAGAGAATTTATCAACACAAAAATAGTTTAGCGGAAGGATTCACAAAAAAATATCATATACATAAATTGGTATATTTTGAATCTTTTGGAACCGCTAATGAGGCGATTATTCGCGAAAAGCAAATTAAAGATATGAATAGAGAGGACAAAATAGAGTTGATAAAAACAAAAAATCCGACATTCAGGGATTTATACCAGAAAATAATAAAGTAGCAAGGGAAGATTCTGGTCAAGCCAGAATGACAAAAACAAAGGGATTCCTCCACTTCGGTCGGAATGACAAAAATATAAACTATGAGCAAGCCAAAATAACAATCTCTATTTATTACGTGCCAAAACAAATCCCCAAACTCTGGTCGCTCCCATTTTGCGGATTTCTCTGGCACAAGCATCAAGTGTAGCTCCTGAAGTAACCAGGTCATCAAATATCACCACTTGCTTGCCGGATAGGTCTATTTTTTTATTTACTTTAAAGGCATTTTTTACATTCTCAAATCTTTCTTTGCGCCTCAACTGTGTCTGCGGAATCTTATACTCTGTGCGCTTAATCAAGTTCGGATAAAACCTCATTCCCGTGTTTTGAGCCAAAATTCGTGCTATTTCTTCCGCTTGGTTATATCCGCGCCAAGCAAGTCTCTTGGAGCTAGAGGGGACACAGGTCAAAACAGCATTTTTGGGAAAGTCTTCCAGATATGGCCAAGTTATGTCGGAAAGATCATCTTTTAGGGCCTTTATAAACTCATATTTATACTGGTGTATCACTTCTTTTAGCGGTTCTTCAAAGTGAGCTACTACATATACACCCGTGAGCGCACTTTTACCCTTACAGCTTGGACAAACCCGACCGCGAGTTGTTATTTTCAGGCAATATGGACAGTTTTGTGTTTTTAAAAATACGATTTTTGATCGGCATTTTTCACAAAAAAGCGTATCCAGCTTCCCACAAACGACACATTTCTTTGGAAAAAGTATGTCCAGGAAAAAATCTTTAATATTTTGTTTTAAATCCATTATTTTTGTATAAAATTGCCCTTGCATTTTTTTATTAGGTCAGCTACTATAATAACAACAATTTAGAGGGTTTTAAATACTAGGAGGGTATGATGAAAAAAGACAGTTCTATTTCCGATGAGGGATTTTTCGCAGGCGGGCTATCACAAGCCGGTTGGCCTACTGATGACGTAGAAGGTCAGCTTGCCGTTGATGTATATCAAACAAAAGACTCGGTTGTGGTAAAGGCACCCGTTGCAGGAGTTGATCCTGAGATGATTGATATAGATGTTACTAATGAGTCTGTAGCTATCCGCGGTGAAAGATACGACGAAAAAGAAGTAGATCAAGAGGGTTATCACTTCCAAGAGTGCTACTGGGGCTCTTTTGCCCGCCAGGTAATGCTCCCTGTAGAGTGTGATGCCGAGAAAGCTGATGCTACTTTCAAAAACGGTATCCTGACTATCCGACTTCCTAAGTTCAAAAAGGCAACGGCAAAGAAAGTAAAAGTCAAAGCAAGCTAAAAAAATATGCATAAAAAGAGAGGCAAAATAGCCTCTTTTTTGTTTGTTATAAAACACGGCTCTTCGTAATCTAGTGGGGTAAATCCGTGCTCACTCGAGCACGAAAAACTT
>ERZ1292625.1445-Hain-H41-01um-R1-1445-length-28160-cov-8_pt1 | contig 22937 bp, 26 predicted proteins | sample MGYA00564400_ERZ1292625 | MGnify/ENA primary metagenome ERZ1292625 (study PRJEB36523, sample SAMEA6512639) | groundwater metagenome | collected 2019-01-08 | study: AquaDiva: Metagenomics assemblies of 32 groundwater samples | reverse complement strand
CCGGGAATCGAACCCGGATCTTACCCACCCCATGGGCAAATACTACCACTATACTACAGCCCGCCTTCGCCAAGGCTTCGGCGGGCAAGCCCGCTTAAAACTCCTTTCGGGGCGCCGAGAATCGAACTCGGGCCTTATGGTCCCAAACCATATATACTGCCACTATACTACGCCCCGCCTTCGCCAAGGCTTCGGCGAGCAAGCCCGCTTCTGCTCTTTAGCATTTGAAGCTTATCACAAAATCAGATTTTCTATAAATTTTACTTTGGCTACTCGCTTTTCCATATCCAAAAAGACACAAATAAGATCAAATTGCCATTCTGCTTCGCTTTTATTTTCCAATAAGTAGGTCTGGATGGCTCTGGAAAGTCTTTTAAGTTTCCACGGGTGCATGTTGTCTTCTGGTCTATAGTTATTTACTTCTTGCTCAAATCGTCCTCCCCAACTTACCCTACTTACAGTTTTCACTTCTACAAAATGTAAAATTCCGTCTTTTTGAGCTATTATGTCCAATTCACCCCACTTTCTTCTATAATTCCTATTGACAACAATATATCTTTTCTTTTCAAGATATCTTGCGGCCACCCCTTCTCCCTTCTCCCCAATTTCGTTATGTTTAGCCATTTTGTCTTTGACTTTTACACACATTCCACAGAGTTATCCCCAGTTTTCTCATATTTCATTGCAAAATAAAGCAAATTAGACAATATTTTTATTCTAACATATTTCTAAAGGAAATTATATAACAAAATTATATTTAAATTTGTTTATTGAATTTATTATGTTAAATTTATAATGTGTAAAAATGCGGTCATAGTTTAGTGGTAGGACGCGTCCTTGCCAAGGACGAGGTGGGGGTCCGATTCCCCCTGACCGCACAAACGAAATAGTTGTGATACAGTGAATATTCGCTCAATTACGACTAACGCCTTTATAGTTCAATGGATAGAACAATCCCGTCCTAAGGGATAGATGTAGGTCCGATTCCTACTAAAGGCGCAACATTGTGGTATTATTTCCTTAAAGCTCCCGTGGTGAAATGGATATCACGACGCGCTTCGGACGCGTTATTGTGGGTTCGAGTCCTGCCGGGAGCGCATTAAGTACGGTACTTTATGCTCAAAACAAAAATAGAAAAGTTTAATATACCTGAAAATGTTTCTCATGTAACCAGCGTACTCAAAAAGGCCGGTTTTGAAGCATATCTAGTTGGTGGATGTGTGAGAGATTTGTTTATGAATAGAAAGCCAAAAGATTGGGATATAACTACTAGCGCTATACCAGAAGAAATAATGCCTTTATTTAAAAAAACTGTTTATGAGAACAGTTTTGGTACTGTAGCTATAGTAAACGAGGAAGAAGTTGATGAAGATCTCAAAATAATAGAAATAACTCCATATAGGCTTGAAAACTCTTATTCAGACCATAGGAGGCCAGACAAAGTGCAATTTAGTAAAAACATACTAGATGATCTAAAAAGGCGTGATTTCACGATAAATGCTATAGCGTATGACCCAGAAACAGGAGATTTGGTAGATCCATTCTATGGAGTGGCAGATTTGGCTCATAAAACTATAAAATGTGTAGGTAATCCAAAGGAAAGATTCTCTGAGGATGGTTTACGAATACTTAGAGCCATAAGGTTACATGTGGAACTAGACTTCCCTATTGATCCAGATACAGAAAAAGCTATTACCGAAAATGGATACATATTAAAAGAGATTTCAAAAGAAAGAGTACGAGATGAGATGACAAAAATTATTATGTCTGAGAGACCAATGGCCGGTTTTCTTATACTAAAAAAATTAGGTTTGCTTGAATATACAATCCCTCAATTAGAAAAAACTATTGGGATAGAACAAAAAGGTGTTCATATATATGATGTTTGGACACATCTTCTAAAAAGTCTGCAACATTCGGCTGATAAAAAGTATCCATTAGAAGTAAGATTAGCGGCCTTATTTCATGATATATCTAAACCAGAAAGCCGAAGATTCAATAAGGAATTAGACAAATACACCTTTTATGGTCATGAAGTTTTAGGTTCACGTGTAACTGAAAGGATACTTACAGATCTTAGATTTTCACGTGAAACAATAAAAAAGGTTTCTAACTTGGTTAGATGGCATATGTTTTTCTCAGATACTGAACAGATAACTCTTTCTGCGGTTAGAAGGATGATCGTAAACGTCGGAAAAGAAAATGTATGGGATCTAGTAAATGTCAGAATGTGTGATCGTATAGGCACAGGAAGACCAAAGGAAAGTCCTTACAGATTACGTAAATATAAATCCATGATAGAGGAGGCCATGCGAGACCCCATATCTGTTTCCATGCTAAAGGTAGATGGAAAAACAATCATGAATGTACTGCAAACAAGGCCGGGACCAATTGTTGGTTATATACTAAACATTCTTCTAAACGAAGTCTTGGATGACCCTTTACTGAATAAAGAAGATTACTTAATAAAAAGGACAAAAGAGTTGGGGGCAATGTCTTTCCAAGATTTGGATGTATTATCTAAAAAAGGCTTGGAAAAAAAGGATGTTTTGGAGAAAATAGAAATAAAAAATATCAGAGCGAGGCATAAAGTCTCTTAGTATTTAAGCTATCCACAGTTTGTCCTTTACTTATTTTATAAAAGACATAATATATATTCAGACGTCGATATTTTGAAATTATATTCGACAATTTGTTTTTTAAAATCTAGATTGAAAAGGAGCTTTGGTCAAATAAGAGATGGGTGATATATATATTCTCAATCCTATTTTTTAAATTGGATATTAATACACTCTCTTAATAACCCGGTTTTGGCTAAATCTTACTTTCATCCAGCTCTAATTTTTGTGCATAAATTGGATATTTGTGTGTAAAAAATAGAGCTGGAATCATGTTCTTTGTTTGCAAACCCCTAAGTCTCGCGAAATCCTCCACCGCGTCTTGGGGGTTTTGTTATACACAGCTTTTCATAGAAATTTCTTTTTAAAGAGATATCATAATGAGCATTATTATTAAGCTTTAATAAAAAAATGAAAGGACTACATATGATAACTTGGATACTCCTTGTCGTTGGAGGTCTAAATTGGGGTCTCACGGCTCTTATGGATTGGGGTATTGGAAATTTTCTACCTGACGGAATAACCAAGCTTGTTTATATACTCGTAGGTCTATCCGCCCTATACGAAATATTCACTCACAAGAATACTTGCAAACTCTGTGTGAAAGGTGGCCAGCCTATGCAAATGTAATCAAAATAGGGCAGTGGTCAGAACCCAAAACATCCGGGAGAATCTCGGATGTTTTGATTTTGGTCAAAAATTCCTTATCCACAAAAAAGTAATCTATCCTCCAGCCCACATTTCTTTCTCTTGAATTTCTCCATGGTGTCCACCAAGTATAATGACCTTTTCCTTCTGGGGTAAAGTGCCTAAATGTGTCTATGAATCCAGCCTTTACCATATTATCCATCCCTTCACGTTCTTCCTTGGTAAAGCCATGCTCACCTTCATTTTCTTTAGGATTAGCCAAATCATCCTCTGTATGAGCTACATTCAAATCACCGCAAAAGACCACATACTTCCTCTTTTTTAAATTTTTAATGTATTCCAAAAAAGCTGGGTCCCATTTTTTGTATCTCAAATCAAGCCTACTTAAATCTCCTTTGGAATTCGGAGTATATACGTTAACAATATAAAAATCAGGAAACTCAAGGGCGATTACTCGACCTTCTTTATTTGGATCGCCATATTTATCTTCCGTCAATTTATATTTTTCTACCAAATCTTCTGGCAAACCTATTTTTACCGAAATCGGCTCGTGTCTAGTAAAAATAGCCGTCCCAGAATAGCCGGCCTTTTCGGCTGAATTCCAATATTCTTTATAATCAGGCAGATCTACTTCCGATTGATGGTTCTGCGCCTTCACCTCCTGCAGGCAAACAATGTCTGGCTTATATTTATCTATAAAAGGCACAAAAAGCCTCTTCTTATGCACCGCCCTTATGCCATTTACGTTCCAACTAGCTATTTTCATTTTATTTTATATAAAATTATCTTTTATTATGGAATTTTTTGTGGATGTCGCGGAGGTGACGGTCGGTGACGTGGGTGTAAATCTGGGTGGTGCCGATGTGGGCGTGGCCAAGGAGAGCTTGGACAGAGCGTAAATCAGCGCCATTGCCAAGTAGATCGGTAGCAAAAACATGTCTTATGACATGAGGAGTTACTTTTTTAGATATACCAGCTTTTATGGCATAATGCTTTACTATTCGTTCTATGGAGCGCTTGGTTAAAGCTCCGATCTTACCAGAACGAACTTTGTTTTCTTTTTCCAGTTGCACAAACAGAGCAGAGTCCATATCTTTCCTTTTTTCCAGGTATTCTTTGATCATTTTTTTAGCTGTTTCAGATAAAAAAACTACTCTTACCTTTCCACCCTTACCTCTTATGGATAATTCGTCGCTCTTCAAGTTTATATCTCTAGACAGGGAACAAAGCTCTGAAACACGTAATCCTGTGGAAAATAGAAGCTCTAGTATAGCCTTGTCGCGAATATCTTTTATTTCACCACCATTCGGAGCACTAAGAAGATTCTGTAACTCCTCGTAAGTTATGAGGTCCAAAGATCGCTCGGCTATCTTGGGAAGTTCTATTCTTTCGGCCGGCAGGGATTTTATTTCTTGGCGGGCCAAATACTTAAGAAAAGCTCGAAGAGCGATGAGGTAGTAACTTTGGGTCTTTTTGGAAAGAGTTTGGCCCGTCTGTCTATTGTTGCCCGTTACTTGCCTGTTGAGCCAGAGACGAAATTCACGTACAAGAGTATCGGTTATATCCTTGGGGTCTTTTATTTTACTAAATTCCAAAAACTTACAGAGATATCTGTCATAATTCTCTACCGTCTTTAGAGACCGGCCTTTCTCTATCTCTACATATTCCAAAAATTGCCGTTTTAATTGTTCTAGTGTCTGAGCCATCTATAGACCCATTCTAACATTATTCAAGACATAGTCGCATTTGCAATGGAGAGGATTTTGTGATAAGATGTTCAAATGCTTACCAAAAATAAAAAGCAGAGGGTTATAAAGGATGTAAAGGTGCACGAAAGTGACACCGGCTCTCCAGAGGTGCAAGTGGCTATTTTATCGCGTAGAATAGACGATCTTACGAATCATCTAAAGAAAAACAAAAAAGATAAGCACTCCCGAAGAGGTCTTCTTGGGTTAGTGGCTGATAGAAAATCTCATTTAAAATATTTAGAGAAAAAAGCCCCAAAACGCTATAATACCTTAATTAAGAAGCTCGGTCTTAAGAAATAAGCATTATATTGAAAATCCAAAGATTTAAAGATTTTTTGCTAAATCTGTATTATAATTTTCAATAGTTCACTTTTTTAATATTTAAATTTAAAACATGTCAGTTATAAAACATGCCGAACAAAGAGTCGGAGTTTTCATAGATACGCAAAACCTTTATCATAGCGCTAAGAATATATACAAATCGCGAGTAAACTTTGGCAATGTACTCAAAGAAGCTTTGGCTGGGCGTATTTTGATAAGAGCCGTCGCATATGTAATAACCACAGAGAGTGGTGAAGAAAAGAATTTCTTTGAGGCTTTAGGCAAACTCGGTATTGAAGCCAAAACAAAAGATTTACAGATTTTTGCGGGAGGCGCCAAAAAAGGAGACTGGGATGTCGGGCTTGCCGTAGACGCTATAAAAATGGCTCCCAGACTAGATTCTGTTATCTTAATTTCAGGTGACGGAGATTACGTACCCTTAATCGAATATTTACAAAACCAAGGATGCCAAGTAGAGGTTATCTCTTTTGGTAAATCTACTTCTCAAAGACTTATAGAAGCGGCTGACGACTTCGTAGACTTAGACCAAAATCCACGCAAATATCTTCTTGGTAATTCTAGAAATAGAAGATCAGAAGTGCTATAATACATACCAGAAAGGGGGGCTTATGTATGGAAACCGAATCGATCATACTGAGGCTCATCGCAGACAGAGAACAATCGTTGGCTACCCGTGCTCACATACTCGTTTCCCATTGGTGGACTCTCAGCGATACGGAGCGTTTCTGTTGGGGAAATGATATCCTTGAGACCGCCAAAGAAACGAAAACCAAAGGTGATTTCTCTAGACTTGCAAAACTGGTCCATGATCAGGAAGCAAAAATGAAAGGCCGGCCCACCAAGTAACAGCCGCAATTCGCGCCATGTTCGCGCCGCGGCTGTTTCTCTTTATTACTTTTTGAAATTATTTTTTCCAACTTTTTGTGCTTTTAAACTTTTGAACTTTCTAACTTGCTTGAATTGACTTATAATTGAGTGAATCATGCACGTAGAAGATTCACAAATAAAAGATTTTATAATTGATGCTGGATTAGCTTCTAGATTGGAAGTGGAAGATGCAGAGAAAGAAGCTAAACAAAAAAAGAAGCCTCTTGGAGAGACTCTGGTTTCCAAAGGCAAATTCAGCGATGACGACTTAAGGAGGATGCAAGCTTATATACTAGGCATTCCATTTGTAAATCTCAAAGGACAAAAGCTTAACCATGAAGTGCTGACTCTTATTCCAGAGCCTATAGCTAGAAAACACAATATTATAGCCTTTGAAAAGAGAGATGATTCGCTTGAAGTGGCGATGCTTGATACGGATGATTTGCAAGCTATAAACTCTATAAAAAAGAAAGTTGGAGGTAAGATATTGGCAAGACTGACGGACTCTGAATCAATGCGTTATGCTCTTATCCAATATCAGAAAAATCTGCAAGACGAGTTCGGGGACCTTATAAAAACAGATTCCGCTGAAATAAAAACCATCACAGAAAAGATGCCCGGAGAGGAGGCGACTTCTGAAAGTGATTTAAAAAAACTAGCCGAAGAACTCCCAGTAGTAAGAATAGTGGACACGCTACTCAAGCATGCCATTATTCAAAATGCTTCAGATATACACATAGAGCCCTTAGAGGAACAGATCGTAGTGAGGTACAGGATAGACGGCCTTCTTCACGACGCTATGGTTTTACCCAAAAACATCGGGGCTTCCCTCACAGCGCGCATAAAAGTACTTTCCAGTCTTAAATTGGATGAAAAGCGTCTACCTCAAGATGGACGCTTCAAAATAGACATGAACAATGAGCGAGTTTCCTTCCGAGTATCCACCCTGCCTGTATATTATGGCGAAAAGACGGTTATGCGTCTGCTTCGCGAGTCTGTTTCGGGCTTTACTCTGGAGTCATTAGGTTTTCATGGTGCTGGTTTAGATATACTACATAAAGCCCTGCAACACACGACCGGCATGATACTGACCACAGGACCTACAGGAAGTGGTAAATCAACGACTCTCTACACAATGCTTGATATTCTAAATACTCCAGATGTAAATATCTCTACCATAGAAGATCCGATAGAATATCAGATGAAGAGAATCAATCAGACTCAAGTTAAGCCTGAAATCGGGCTATCTTTTGCAAGTGGTCTACGCACCCTAGTACGTCAAGACCCAGATATAATAATGGTGGGGGAGATAAGAGACAACGAAACGGCAGCTCTAGCCATCAATGCTTCTCTAACTGGGCACTTAGTGCTCTCTACTTTGCATACAAATTCTGCTGCAGGAGCCATACCCAGACTCATAGATATGAAGGTGGAACCATTTCTACTGATATCGACGCTCGATGCCATCATTGGCCAAAGACTTGTGCGCAAACTTTCTGAAAAGAGAGAGAAATACAAGCTCACAAAAGCAGAAATAGAATCTATATCCAAAGCGATAAATATGGATGTGGTATTAGAGGCCTTAAGAGAGGAAAAGATCGTAGGCAAAAATGATAATTGGGGAGATGTAGAATTTTACAGACCAACAAAAGATGCGGGGGAAGAAGGATACAAAGGTAGGATCGGTATATATGAAGTTTTAAATGTCTCCTCGACGATAAAAGACATCATTATCAAAGGTGGCACAACCGAAGATATAGATTTGCAGGCCAAAAAAGAAGGGGTGCTCACAATGATGGAAGACGGCCTTTTCAAAGCGGCTCAAGGTATGACGACGATAGAAGAAGTGCTACGAGTAGTAAGTGAGTAAATTTGTTATAATTTTAATATTGAAATTTTAATTGCCAATGTGCCTATATATAAATTTAAAGCAATAGACAAAGATGGTAATGAGTTTGAGGATACAAAAGAATTTGGGGACAAAGCTGCTTTGTATTCTTATCTCCACAAAATAGAGGGGAAAATGGTAGAGGTAAACGAAGTAAAGAAAAACAATAAACCGGCATTTAATTTTTCTTTTTCTAGAGTCAAACAACAAGAAAAAATAGCTTTTGCCCGCAACTTAGCGGTAATGATAGACGCTGGGCTACCTATAAGTAGGGCTCTTTCCATACTTGAGAAGCAATCCCACCGAAAAAAAATGAAAGAAGTCTTGCAGGGCCTGATAGCTAGCATAAATTCTGGCCAAGCACTTTCAGAATCAATAAGATTCTACAAAAATATTTTTCCAGAGATCTTTGTGGCAATGGTCAAAGCTGGAGAAGAATCGGGCACCCTATCAAAATCATTGAAGAACATTGCCGACCAACTGGAGAAAGCATATGTTCTAGCAAAAAAAGTTAAAGGAGCGATGATATACCCTGCTATTATAGTTAGTCTTATGGTGGTAATCGGCTTTTTGATGATGACTTTTATGGTCCCCCAACTTACTGCCACTTTCCAAGGTCTGGGTGTCGCACTCCCTTTAGTCACTCGCATACTTATAGGTATAAGTAACTTTTTTGTGGATTATCTTGTTTTGATACTTATAGTTTTTGCATTAATAATCGTCGGTTCTATTGGGTTTGCGAGATCAGCTAGGGGGAAAAGAATAATCGACTTCGTCGTTCTTAGAATACCGGTTATTTCTAGTATTATAAAAGAAGTCAATTCAGCAAGAACAGCACGAACTCTCTCTTCTCTTTCCGCTTCAGGAGTGGACATAGTTGTAGCTGTCCAAGTGACTAAAGATGTACTTCAGAATACCTATTATAAAGCAGTGCTTGAAAAAATGTCCACTAGTATAGAAAAAGGTGACACTATGTCTAGTATATTTGCAGAAGCCAAAAATCTTTACCCTATATTTGTGAGCGAGATGACCGCCGTAGGTGAAGAGACCGGGCAAATGTCTGCGATGTTGGACAACATAGCAAACTTTTACGAAAATGAGGTGTCTGAAAAAACAAAAAACCTATCTACTATTATAGAGCCGTTTCTGATGGTACTTATAGGCATAACAGTTGGATTTTTTGCTATAGCTATGCTTGCTCCAACATATGCTCTAGTAGATGTAATAGGCACTTAAAAAATGGCAACTAAAATAAATAAAAAATTTCCCTATACCGCATGTGGTTTTACTCTGTCTGAAGTTATGCTCTCTATATCCATCATGCTTATGTTAAGTGCTACTAGTTTTTATTATTTTTCAAAAGGAGAGTCCTCCCACGCTCTAGAAAAAGATCGTCAAGGTCTTATAGCCGTGCTTGAAGAAGCCCGCTCGCTCACCATAGCTTCCAAAAAAGCCTTGAGTTATGGTGTCCAAATAGAGACAGATGCGGCATATCTTTTCGAAGGTATTAGTTACACTGCGGGCAACTCAACTAATAAAATCTTTCGCTTCAATCCCAAAATTCACGCTTCAAATATCAACCTAACGAGTGGCAGTAGTGTGGTTTTTTCCAGACTCACCGGCGAAGCGGCAATCACTGGCACCATAACACTCTCTCTTATAAGTGATTCTGGTGTCTTTAAGACCATTACCATACTAAACACAGGAGTAATCCAGTAAATTATTACCCAAAAAATGTATAAATACATAAAAAATAAAAAAGGGCAGGGTGGGTTCGGGATGGCTGAAGCAGTAATAGCTGTTTCCATACTTTCATCTTTTATTATTGTCGTAGCTGGAGTCAATATTCTATATCTCAACCTTTCCCTTGGAAACAAACAACCTCTCTCTAGTTCTATTATGCTAGAAGAGGCAATTGAGGCCGTAAGGTTTATGCGCGATGGTTCTTGGAAAGACAACATCCTTCCTCTTAGCGTAGGCACTCCCTATTACCTCAACTACAGTAGTGGTTGGAATCTTTCCACAACACCTGTGCAAAATGGTATTTTTACAAGGACAGTAACTTTTGGGGAAGTAGAGCGAGACGTAAATGGGGCAATAGTTGCTTCTCTCGGCACAGTCGATCCTGACACAAGATTAGTGACGGTAAATGTCTCGTGGCAGGGCAAAAGTGGAGCAACCAGTCGAAATATGAAAACTTATATAACCAACCTTTTTAGTAATTAGATGTTTATTTTAAACAAAAAAAATAAAAAGAATTCGGGTATAACACTCATAGAGACTATTATTTACAGTGTTATTTTACTCCTTGTCTTATTTGCAATTACCACTACACTCGGGTCTCTGACATCTTCCCATAGAGAAGCACTGGTAAACAGGCTCGTGCAATCTTCTGGCAGTGTAGCTATGGAAAAAATGATGCGGGAAATAAGATCGGCAGAAGCGGTCAACCTCGGATCATCTTCTCTTGGTGTTAGCCCGGGAGCACTAAGTTTAACGGGCATAAATGAGCAGACACCTTACAGTGTCAGCTTCGACCTGGGCGACGGGATATTGCAGGTTACCAAAGACGGTGGCTCTCCTGGTAACCTCACTTCCTCGGCAACTACAATTACAGAACTTATTTTTGAGCGTCTAACTAATAGCAATTCAGAAGGGGTAAGGGTAACTTTGGAGATACAGGCTACCGTCGGCAATAAAACAAAAACTTTAGAATTAACAGATTTTGCCGTCCTTAGAGGCTCATATTAAGTGTCATTAAAATATTTTGAAAACAAAAAATATATATAAAAATAAGAGGGGGCAAGCCATGCTTATGACAGTAATCGCTTTTCTAAGCTTTTCTTTAGTGGCGATATTTGGCATCGTCAATCCAACCCTAAGACACTCCAGATCTCTACTAAGTCTAGAGAGAACCAAGTCTGGCTATTACCTATCAGAAGCTGGCATAGAAGATGTGGCTTATAGACTAAAGACCAATAAGCCAGTTGGCTCTAGCAATACTCTTAGTATAGACGGCATGGACACTGTTACCACAGTAGCAGACAATGGCAACGGCAAAACCATTACCTCTACTGGTGATTATAAAGAATATATAAGAAAAATTGAAACCAAATTAGTTTTTGGCACGGGTATGTCATTTTTTTACGGCCTACAAACTGGCACTGGCGGTATCACTATGGCCAACAATTCACAAGTCATAGGTAACGTGTACGCAAACGGCAGTATAAACGGATCAAACGGTGCGAGCATAACAGGTTCAGCGTATGCCTCAAATGCATCTAATCCAATAGCTGATCAAGTAAATGACACACCGTTTCCAGCGCCAAGTTCTGTGCAATTTGGTCAAAACTCTGGTAGTGAAGATGTGGCTCAAAGTTTTGTTCTGTCCACTTCAGATAAAGTGACGAGCGTTTCCGTGCTTTTAAGCAAGGTCGGTGCTCCTAGTAATTTAACTGTGCACATAGTTTCAGACAGTAGCGGGAGCCCAGGCTCCAGCCTAGCTCAAGGCACCCTCTCAGCAGCTCTCATCACAGGCACGCAGGGGTGGGTCAATATACCCATAACCTCCAGCCCGACTCTAAATGCAGGTACCACATACTGGCTAATTTTAGATGGAGATAATCATTCAAGTAAATATTACGTAAGCGGAGCAAACACCACTTACTCTGATGGACTAGCAAAAATAGGTCGGTTTGGCTCTAGTTGGAATAACACTTCACCATTATCAGACCTTTATTTCAAAATATTCTTAGGTGGAAGCGTGTCTACCATAGACAACATAATTGTAGGATCTGGCGGAGTGGGGGAGGCTCATGCGAACACGGTTACCAACAGTACAATAGCTGGCAATCTTTATTGTGAAAGCGGTACAAATAATAACAAGTCCTGCAACACATCTCTCCCAGATCCATCCCCAGAAGCATTCCCCATTTCAGACGCCAATATACAGGAATGGAAAGACGCGGCCGTTGCTGGAGGAACTACAAATGGCAATGTCGTTATAGATGGCACATCCACTTCTATTGGTCCGAGAAAAATAGTGGGTGAACTTACGCTCACCAACAATGCAGTGCTGACAATCACGGGCACTATCTGGGTTACAGGCAAAATAACCATCTCCAATGGTTCAATAGTACGACTTTCTTCTTCGTATGGGACAGGCAGTGGGGTAGTGACCACGGACAACTTTGTAGATCTATCCAACAATGCCCTTTTCCAAGGTTCTGGCCAAACAGGTAGCTATGTGATGCTTATATCTACTCTAGATTGTCCCGGAGGAAGTGGCTGCAACAGCGACAATGCTATAAGTGTTGGCAACAATGCTGGGGCCGTGATATTGAATGCTCAAAAAGCTGGGGTCAGCTTTAGCAATAACGCTGGCGCTAAATCAGCAGTTGCAAAAAAAATAAATCTGGATAATAACGCTGTTATCAGCTACGACAGTGGGCTTGTAAATGTAAATTTTGTAAGCGGCCCTTCCGGAGGCTTTGACATATTGAGCTGGAAAGAGATAGAGTAATAGGAAATGAAAAAGAATCACAACCTAGTTGTCGCAAATTGGAAGATGAATCCGAGTACCCTGGACGAAGCTAAGGGCATATTTGACTATGTAAGATCTAAAGCAGAAGAAACAAAAAATACTACGGTCGTCGTTTGTCCTCCTTTTACATATATACAACCTTTATATAAACTCAAATTCCCCAAAAATATATTTTTAGGAGCTCAAAATATGAGCGAGTACGAAAAAGGGGCTCATACTGGAGAAGTAAGTGCCAACATATTAAAAAATATTGGTGCTAGTTACACAATAATAGGCCACTCCGAGAGAAGAGCGGCGGGCGAAACAGATCAAATAATTAGAAAGAAATTAGAGATAGCTTTTGCCAATAACCTTATTCCTATTTTATGTATAGGTGAAAAGGAGCGCGACAAAGAAGGACTGCACTTAGATTTTATAAAAAACCAAATAATAGATTGCCTAAAAGGTTTGAGTAAGAAAAATATTACTGGTCTTATAGTAGCCTACGAACCAATATGGGCGATAGGCAAGAGTGTTAAAGAGGCCATGAATCCCACAGATATCCACGTAATAACTTTGTATATAAAAAAGATCGTGGGAGAAAATATAGATAGAGATACGGCTAAAACAATAAAAATATTGTACGGAGGCTCGGTAGAAGCTGAAAACGCGGGCTCTATAATGCAATACGGCAATGTGAATGGCTTCTTGGTGGGCCATGCGTCACTCAGTGAGCAAGAATTTTATAAAATCCTACAAGCAACCACCTAAAATGCGATCAATATCGGAAATACAAAATTTTGAGGGACAAAAGGTCTTAGTCCGAGTAGACTGGAATGTTCCTCATGATAATGAAAAAATACTGGACACAAGTAGGATAGACGTCACTTTGGAAACAATACGCTGGATTACAGAAAGAAACGGAAGCGTGATCATAATAAGCCATTTCGGAAGAGAAGGTGAATCTATGGAAAATCTTTCCAAACTTGTTGCGGAAATATTGCCTCTAAAATTCATAGGAAACCCGTTTAATGAGAACGGTAAAATGCAGATTTCCATCATAAAACCGGGAGAAATTGTCGTTTTGGAAAATATACGAACATGGCCAGAGGAAGAAAAGGATGATGACGAATTTGCCAAACAATTGGCTTCTTTGGGCAATATATATGTAAATGAAGCTTTTTCTGCCTCTCACAGAAAACATGCATCTATTGTGGGCTTGCCTAAATACCTCCCAAGCTTTAGTGGTCTTTATTTTATAAAAGAAACAGAAAATCTATCAAAAGCTTTTGATCCGAAACATCCCTTTTTCTTTATCTTGGGTGGAGCCAAACTAGAAACCAAACTGCCTTTAGTAAAAAACTTTCTAGACATGGCGGACGATATATTTATAGGGGGAGCGCTCGCAAAACCCGCTTTAGAGACTGAGCTTTCCAAAAACTCAAAAATCATTTTGCCGGTAGGTGATGCGGGGGCCTTAGACGCAAACAGAGAAACTCTAGACGTAATAATAGAAAAAGCAAACAAAGCAAAATTCATACTTTGGGCTGGGCCTTTGGGTAAATACGAAGACGGTTTTACCAAAGGGACCAATGAGCTTGCTCTATCGCTTGCAAAAATAGTGGAAGAAAAAGAAGTAGAAATAATAATAGGTGGGGGAGATACAGAAAAATGTATAAGTTCCCTCAACATAAAGGAAAAGTTTGCTTGGGTATCTCTTGCTGGCGGAGCCATGCTGGAGTTTTTAACCAATCGAACACTACCGGGTATAGAAGCTTTGGATGCAGGTTTAGGGCCCCGCCTCACCGTCGGGCAGGTTAGGGCTTAGAGCTTCTAGAATTTTATTTTTATTTCCCTCAAAATCTTGGGGGTTGTGAGAGACATTATTGTTTGGATAGACCCAAATGTGGGCGTGAGAGATCTCGTCACCCACTATTTTGGAAAGAATCCAGTCTGTACTAAATGCTTTCATTTGTGTTTTAGCAATTTTTCTTACTACTTCAAAATACTCCCCCACATTCGGCACATTCCAAACCCAGCGGTAATGCTGCTTAGGAATGACTTGAGTGTGGCCGGGGGAGGTTGGGTGGATATCAAGAAATGCTAAAAAATCAGCATCTTCATAAACAATAAAACTCGGGATTTCTTTTTTTACGATTTTACAAAAAATGCAATTGTCCATACTTTCTATTCTACCTCACCCCCATCACTTCGTGTAGCCCCTCTCCTTGCAACAGGAGAGGGGGTCCAACTCCCTTCCCATTCACAAAATGCTATTATGTCTCTTATGTCCAAAAAATATTCAGTAAAACCTAAAATTTCAGAAAATTTGGTAGAACAGCTCCTCCACAACAGAGGAGTGAGGACAGAAAAAGAAAAGCAGATTTTTTTAAATCCGGATTTTGAAAAACATTTACATGACCCATTTCTCCTGCCAGATATGAAAAAGGTAGTTAAGAGAATTTTGGAGGCAATTGATAAGGGGGAAAGAGTAGGCATTTGGAGCGATTATGATGCCGATGGTATACCCGGCGGAGTACTTCTTCATGATTTTTTTAAACTGATTGGTTTTAATAATTTCATAAACTACATACCGAACAGACATACGGAAGGGTATGGACTCAATATTGAAGGGATCAAAGAATTGAAGAAAGACAAGGTGGAGATTTTGATAACAATAGATTGTGGTATTAGAGATAATAAGGTTATAGACCATGCAAACAAGGGTGGCATAGAAGTCATCGTTACAGACCATCACGAAGAAGGAGAAAAAATACCAAAGGCTTTTGCCATAATAAATCCCAAAATAAAAAAGTCTAAATACCCAGAAAAAATACTTTGCGGTACGGGAGTAATTTGGAAACTGATACAAGCTATTTTAATAACTAAAAGAGATTTTATTAAGGATGGTCAACCATTCGAGTTGCCTCATGGCAAGGAAAAATGGTTGCTCGATCTGGTTGGCATAGCCACCCTTTCTGATATGGTGCCCTTGGTGGGGGAGAACAGAGCTCTTTCTCACTTTGGTCTACGGGTCTTAAGAAAAAGTCGACGGCCTGGGCTCCGCAAACTCTATTCTATGTTGCGCATAATACCTCAAAATCTTAACGAAGATGATATTGGTTTTCTTATCTCTCCTCGCATCAACGCCGCTTCCCGTATGGGGCATCCGAGAGATGCCTTCAATCTTCTTGTAGCAGAAAGCGAAGCAGATGCAGAAAGTACAGCCAAACATTTGGACTCTATAAACAATGAGCGCAAGGGCTTAGTCGCAAGCATGGTCAAAGAAATAAAAAAACATGTCAAAGAAAAGTTTCAGAGTACTGGAGAAAAACCACTGATAGTGACGGGAGATCCAAAGTGGCGGCCAGCTCTTTTGGGACTTGCCGCCAATTCTATAGCAGAAGAATACGGGAGACCTGTTTTTTTGTGGGGCAGGGAAGGGGGCGACACGATCAAAGGTTCTTGTAGATCAGATGGTTCTACTGACTTAGTGGCTATAATGGAAAGAGCCAAGGATAGCTTTGTTGAATACGGGGGTCACAAATTTTCAGGAGGCTTCTCTGTTTCTTACGAAAAAATACATAATCTAGAGGAAGCTCTGCTAGACGCAAGTACTCATAGTGTGAATAAAAATCTGGAAGTTCTGGTGGATGCTGTTCTAGATATTTCAGATGTAAATACAGAGACGGCAAATACTATTTCTTCTTTGGCACCATTTGGGGTAGGGAACGAAAAACCAGTTTTTATTTTTGAGAATGTCATACCAACAAAAGTAGGCCGGTTCGGCAAAGAAAAAAATCATCTAGAAGTTGTCTTTGAAAACAGAGGAAATCGGATACGTGCAATTGGGTTTTTCAAATCTCCAGAAGATTGGGAGAACATCCTAAATGAAGGTATAAAAACCAATCTTGTGGCCTCCATAGAAAAATCCGGCTGGAATGGCCGTACCGAAATCCGCCTCCGTATAGTTGACTTTTTTTAGTATTTATGATACCATTTACCACTGGAGGTTCTATGAGAACACTTATTTTTTCTTTGATCGTTTTAGCTTCTCTTGGCTTAGGCCAGACGAAGCTTGAGGGAGAGGCCGCCGAGCAGGCTTGGCAGAAAGTGGAGTTTCTTTCCACCAAAGGAGGGCGAACGGCGACCACAACCCCTCCCACCATAAGGGGGGCGATCATCGTACCAACACCGACGGTGAACGAGTACGGTGAGAACGTCTCCGTTATCGTTTCTGCTTCCGGCACCTATGTGGTGCAGGGGGTCCGATGCAACGGCAACTCTGAACCCTTGGGGGCTCACAGTGTGGATTTTCGAAGCAGCGGAGAATACGTTGTAATACAAGTGGTGGACACAGGATTGCTACGACGAGCCGCTCCAGGAATGTCACAATTTTGCTCTGTCAACTTGTTTAAGGTAGATGGGGAGTTGAGCCAACTAACCATCGGCTTGAGCGGGTACGAGCAAAGAGATCTTCCTGTTAGGGTGGAGCAGGACGGCTTCACGCCGGTGGGGGAGTACTACCTTGAAGTGTCCGGCAAAATTGGTACTAATGTTAGTATCGCCGTCGGGCAATACACCATGGGCCGGATCCTGCCAGGAGTCGGTCAGGGCAAGTATCTTTTTGTATTTCCAAAAGAGGCTTACTTGCCACAGGGAAATATTACTACCCTGACCGTCTGTGAAGACGGTGGTTGTAGTACCGGCCTGTTTCGAAGACGTGCCCAATCAACCGTCACGTCTGGAGGAAAAGGCTGAGGGGTCTGGTCCGCAAAAAGGGAGTCGAGAAATCGGCTCCCTTAATTATTGGTTAAAAAAGTTTCATCTAAAAAAATGGGGGCGATTTAAAAACGGTATGCTAAACTAGTTTCATGCAAAATTTTATTATTTATACAGATGGTTCTTCTAGAGGTAACCCGGGGCCGGGAGGCTGGGGGACCATTATTATTAATAATAATGGCAAATCTGAAATCCGAAACACGAAATCCGAAATAAAAGAAATGGGGGGGAAGGAAGAGAATACTACAAACAATAGGATGGAGATGAGAGCGGTAATTGAGGGATTAAAAAATACTCCTGAAGGTTCAAAAGTGGAGATTCATACAGATTCAGAATACCTTATAAAGGGTGCTACTATTTGGATAAAAAATTGGCAAAAAAATAATTGGCGCACCAAAGATAAAAAACCAGTTTTGAATCAAGACCTTTGGCAAGAACTTTTAGATGAGCAAGAGAAAAAAGATGTGTCTTGGCAAAAAGTTTTGGGACACTCTGGAGATAGGTACAACGACCGCTGCGACGAAATCGCCACCAGTTTTGCTGACGGTAAAAAAATTGCTCTTTATAGTGGGCCGGAGAATAATTACAAGTTTTAAAAGCTACTTGCTTTTTTATGATCTATACGACCGTCGTTTCATTTGCTTTAGGAATATTTTTGGACGAAGCTCTCGGACTTGGATGGCAGAGCATCTTACTTCTACTCACCCTGGGCCTCTTGATTTCTGGCCTACTCCTAAAAGAGAGCCGGTACTTCGCCAAAGTTTCCCTTCTTATTTTTATTTTTATTTCTCTCGGCGTATGGCGTATGAGTTTTACACACACAGCGTTGGATGATGTTTTGATTAAGCAAATTGGAGAAAATATTTCTTTGGTAGGTAAGGTAGCGAGAGAACCGGATATAAGAGATAACAATGTACGATATATCGTAGATTTATACGATTATGAATCGAATGCGCTACTGGTCGCCAATCGTTTCCCAGAATTTAAATACGGAGATGAAATAAAATTTGAGGGTAAATTACAATTACCAAAAAACTTTGAGGGCGAGGCCGGAATAGGGTTTGATTATATAAAATATCTTTCTAAGGACGGGGTACACTTTCTCATTTATTATCCGGAAATCGCATCTGCGAAAAGAGGGGGTAATAGTATTGTAAGTTATTTATATGATCTAAAAAATATTTTTGTAGAAAAAATATCAGAGACAGTAGTGGAGCCAAATACATCCTTACTTTCAGGACTTATATTTGGGGTCAAACAATCTTTGGGTAGCGAGCTCTTAGAAAAGTTCAAAGATTCTGGCCTTATACATATAGTGGTGCTTTCTGGTTACAACATCACCATCATTGCTTGGGCCATCAATTCTTTTTTCTCTCGTTTTGGAAGTAGAAATTTTGGCTTTAGCATGAGCGCCCTTTGCATAGGCCTCTTCGCTATTATGGTCGGCCTCGGAGCCACAGTGATCCGCGCATCTATCATGGCTTTGATCGCAATTCTAGCAAGATTTTTGGGAAGACCGGCAGATGCTTTGCGCTGGCTTTTTATAGCTGGGGGTCTTATGCTTCTCTACAACCCCCTCTCTCTTGTGCGCGATCCGTCTTTCCAACTCTCTTTTATGGCCACCCTTGGTCTGATCATTTTTTCTCCTTTCGTTTTTTCATTTATCACTAAAAAGCTACCATTCATTTCAGAAAAATTTGCTCTTCGTGAAATAATCGCCTCTACTATTGCAGTCCAAGTTTTCATCCTGCCACTTCTCATCAAAATGTCTGGGGCAATTTCTATTATTTCTTTTATAGTAAACCCGCTTGTGTTACCACTTGTGCCATATGCAATGGCTTTTGGAGCACTTGCAGGTGCTTTCGGTATAATTGCAAAAATTATTTCTTGGCCGTTTGGGATTATGGCCTACTTCCTTACAGAAATTATTATAAAAATAGTAGAGGCCTCTTCCTCGTTACCCTTCGCCACAATGCAAATAGATACTCTGCCTTTTTATGCAATCCTTATCTGGTACGCACTTTATGGATTGCTGTATTTAAAAATGAAAGACAAAGTGGGCTTATGATGTAGCATTCTCAAAATTCTCTTCCACCACTTCCCAGTTTAGATTTTCTAAAAAATCTTCCGCATATTGTTTTTTGCCACTAGGGTTGTAGTCAGCCACATACGAGTGTTCCCACATATCAAGAGCGAGAACAGGAGTACAACCTGAAAGCTGGCCCAAGTGTTGTTCATCTACCCATGCGTTCAATAATCTATTTGAATTTGAATCCCAATATAAAATAGCCCAACCGATACCGCGGGTAAGGGCGATTGATTTGAACCTGTTAAGCCACAGATCAAAATTTCCAAACTCTTCTATTATTTTATTTTTCAAACTACTTTTTTCGTTCAGCACTTTTGAGCCACCTTCTAGGCTGGCAAAATATACCTCATGATTGCGCATACCGTTAAATTCAAAAGAAAATCTTCTTTGTATTTCACCAAGTTCGTATGCATACCGCTCTGCATCTTTGGCCAATTCTTCTATATGCTCTAATATAAGGTTAGTATGCTTCACATAACCCTGATAGAGCTTCATGTGTTCTTCTATTGTTTTTTCCGAAATACCCTTTAACTTTGGAACACTAAATTCTTTTGATTCAAATTTTTGCATATGATTTAGCGAAATCATGTCGCACGATACTTCCTTTGGAGTGCGACGGTTATTTATAATAATGTTTTTATTATATCATGAATGTATGAAATTTAAGATAAAGCTCGCTCTTCTTATAGTATTGTTTCTTGGTTCCATTGTTTCTCTCTATGCTCTATTTAAAGAAGCGAGAAGTAATATTCTGACTGTCACTTTTTTAAATATAGGCCAAGGAGACGCTGTATTTATAGAAGCGCCAAGCGGTAATCAGATGCTTATAGACAGTGGCCCAGGTAGAAGTATTTTGCGTGAGCTTTCTAAAGTAATGCCTTTTTATGACCGTTCTATCGATGTGGTGCTCGCCACTCATCCAGACGCCGATCATATAGGTGGCTTACCGGATGTGCTCGGTAGATACAAAATAGATTGGTTTGTAGAATCGGGAGTCGAATCTGATACAGGTTTGTATCAGGAGCTAGAATCAAGAATTATGAATTATGAATTAAGCAATAAAACAAAAAAGATTTTAGCTCGGCGAGGAATGGTGGTGGATTTGGGTGGGGGAGCCATCTTGCAAATCCTTTTTCCAGATAGAGACCCGCGGGGGATGGAGACCAACACTGCCTCAATCGTAGCTCGACTAGTATATGGTGAAAGTGAATTTTTATTGACCGGCGATTCACCCATAAATATAGAATCATATTTAGTTAGCTTAGATTGCCTAAAATGTCCCCTCGCATTACACTCCGATGTGTTAAAAGCAGGACACCATGGCTCAAAAACTTCTACAAGCCAAAGATTTGTCTCCCTAGTTTCCCCCCAATATGTAGTGATTTCAGCCGGTAAAGACAACAAATATGGTCACCCTCATCAGGAAGTGCTGGATACCCTAAAAATGGCTGGGATACAAATACTCCGCACCGATCTAGAAGGTAGAGTAATGTTCGAAACCGATGGATTAAAACTAAAAATTAAATAACCCCCGCGTCTTTGAGGGCCTTGTAGGGGCCTTTTTTTTGTATAGTTTTTATGCCTTTAGCAGAGAGGTTGAGGATCAGAGTTTTATTGATTTCAGGTACAAAAATACGCTTTTTTTGGATATTAGCATATCTACGTCGAAGACCCGTATCATTGAACTGGGTGGCTCGCGTTCTATTGGAATAGCCTCTACCTACGAGAGACGATTTGCCTGTAATTACACAAACTTTAGCCATAATGTGTGCTATGCTAACATATAGTTACACGAAGAGCAATGGAATTTTTATTTATTATAGCTGTCCTTATAATGTCGGTGGTGATACATGAAGTAGCTCATGGCTATATGGCGCTAGCTCTTGGAGACAATACAGCCAAATATCAGAATAGACTCACTTTGAATCCACTTTCCCATCTAGATCCGGTCGGATCTTTCTTTGTCCCCCTTATGGGTTATATGCTTGGTGGTTTTATAATCGGCTGGGCTAAGCCGGTACCATTCAATCCATATAATCTGAAAAACCAAAAATGGGGAGAAGCGATGGTTGCCTTTGCTGGGCCACTTTCCAATATAGTCATAGCGATTGTCTTCGGTCTATTCATGCGCTTAACCGTAGCAGAAAATCTTTTAAGCGGACCAGCTTTGGGACTTTTGGGATTTATAGTCTCCATCAACATCACCTTAGCTGTATTCAACCTCATACCTCTGCCACCTTTAGACGGATCCAAAATACTCTTCGCTTTTCTGCCGCTCAAAATGCAAAATGTACGCTTGGCTTTTGAGCGTTTTGGTATTGTATTAGTTATATTTTTTATTTTTTTTATTTGGCAATATCTTGGGCCTTTGATATTTAAATTGACTAACATAATAATCGGTTACTGATTAAAAATGCGATGAAAAAAGCCAGACTCAAACACTTTATATTATCCTTGTTTATCTTTGGTCTTTTATTTATTTTAATTCAAATTTCTCGCAGCATAGTCCAAGATATATTTGCCAATCCCTCAAAGTATTTTGACCCAAACTTATCTATAACAGAAATCAGTTATCTTGTATTTTATAATTCCGCTATTTTAATAAGCGTGCTTTTATCTTATACAATCTACCTATTATTTGGAGCAAACATTAGAGCTGAAGCAAGTGCCACTATAAAAACAAGGGCTCTTTCTGAAGCTGTTCAACAATTGACGGATATATATGAGAGTGCACCTGTTCCATATTTGGTTTTAGATAGTAAAGCAAACATCCTCATTCCCAATAAAGCTGCCTTAAGATTTTTTGGTGTTATAAAAGAAGAAATATTGGGTAAAAACTTATTTTACTATCAACCAAAGGAGGACGGGGAACGAGTGGAAAAATTTATAAGTTATTACAATTCTAATCTGCCGATCAACAGAGAAGAAGCGAGAATGATAACTAAAAATGGTAAGATAAAATCGGTTCTTCTTTTTGTATTTCACCTCACAGATCGTTTGCACAAAGGCCACGCCGGACTAGCAGTAATCTTTGACATAACAGAAGAGCAAGATCTGGCTAAGGCAAAAAGTGAATTTCTATCGCTAGCTTCTCATCAACTTAAAACTCCTGCCGCTACTATAAAATGGTATTCAGACGTCTTATTATCTTCCGATTTAGGTGAGCTCAACCAAAAACAAAGAGGGTACGCCCAAAAAATATATGAGGTAAACGAAAATATGATAGATCTGGTTGATACTCTTTTGAATGTCTCCAGGACGGAAATAGGCTCTTTGCCAGTAGACATAAAATCTACCAATGTTCCTGAAATTATAGAGAATGTGCTGGGTGAATTGTCTGGACAGATTTTAGTAAAACAATTAAAAATCAGTAAACTGTACGATAAAGAAATGGAAAATCTAAAAAGTGATCCTAAGTTATTAAGAATAGTGA
>ERZ1292625.1100-Hain-H41-01um-R1-1100-length-35232-cov-13_pt3 | contig 22941 bp, 20 predicted proteins | sample MGYA00564400_ERZ1292625 | MGnify/ENA primary metagenome ERZ1292625 (study PRJEB36523, sample SAMEA6512639) | groundwater metagenome | collected 2019-01-08 | study: AquaDiva: Metagenomics assemblies of 32 groundwater samples | reverse complement strand
AAGAGACCATTGGTGATGGCTCCAGCTGTGCCCAATACTTGAATGGCATTGGTCATCGTGCCGGCGCCAGTTTGTTCCACCAAGAGTCCGTTAGTTAAGGTCAGTGAAGCAATTGAATTAAATATTCTTTGAGCGGAGACACCGGCTGTGTCCTGGTTCTCAATGGTGAAAGAAGTCGGAGTGACGACTTCACCTAAAGTAAAGGCAACATTTCTGGCAGTAGTGGTTAAAATGGTATTGCCGGAAGCGGTGTCATAGATAGATTGCAAAGTTGATCCCCCGCCAGTCGCATCATCCCCGGAACAAATAATATTACCAGAGGCGTCAGTCGTTAAGGCTCCGCCATTAAGAAGAGTGGAGCAGTTAAACCCGGTTAAAGTAATATTTCCCGTCCCTCCTTTAGTTAAAACGACCGAAGTAGTCGTGGTTGTGTTTCCGATCGTAATCATCTTAGCGTTGCTTCCTGTGCCAATGTTAAGCGCGCCAGTGGTTCCAGAATCAAGCGTTAAACCCGTGCCTGCGGCAGTTGAGATAGTAGCTGCATCACCAAAAGTAAGATTGCCCAATGACAACACTGGAATTTGACTACCAGTTGGAGTTTGAGATGGAGTAAATCCTCCGACTGTTTTTGAGTTAATGGCATAACCGGCCGACACCACTCGTGAGCGGGGGCTTAAGTTTTCATATGAACCATCAGCCACGCCCGCGCAGGACCCACCGGAAGAATCCGCTACTTGAATATTTAAATAAACTTCATCGGTACTATTAAAATCAAAATCTAATGCATTTCCTTCTCCTCCCACTGAAGTATCTCCAATATCCACATTTAAAATTCCATTCTTCACATTGACAGTCATTTTCGTCGGAGCGCCGGAAGGCCAAAGTTTTGTTCCGCCCGGAGGCGTGGCATTATCGTAAAGAGAAAATTTGAAACAATAATTAGTGCCGGAAGATCCACCCAACAAACTGCCTGATGAATTAAGTAATCGTCCTTGATGATGTAAAAGAGTCGGCACGCCGGCCACAGCGAAAACGGTATTGGAAAAGAAAAAGGAAAACAACAAAACCATTAACATTATACCTGTAAATGCTTTTATAGAAACGAATTTTTGCATTATTTTTTTATTAAACAATTTACTTTGTGATTAAGTAAACTCAACACCCATCACCTATATATTATAAAATAAAAATAAAATACAAGCAATAAAAAACACTAAAAAAGGGGATTACTTAATTACTCATCTAAAATCTCAAAATCACTGCCTTCTTCAAGCGCAATTTTCTTTTGACGAATAAAGTAAACTGCTCCGCTAGATACAGCTAATAATATAGCAAATCCCATAAAAAACAAATAAGAGTTATTTTTATCAACTATTTCACTTTTTATTGCTCCGGCAGATAGATTATTATAAAAATTTAAATTTTCTGTATTGATTTTTTCTAAATTTACAGTTTCTAATTTTCCTGCTGATACAATAGGATTTTTAATATTGTTTGATAATTCTATTTGTTTATCAATAGCTGGAACTCCATAGTTAAAAATAATTTCACCGGTAGGTGTTGCCAGTTTTAAATTTTTTTCATCCCCGATTGTGAAATTTGTTATTTTAGGAGATAAAATAATTTTACTTTTACTTAAAATACCGGTATTTTTAGGCAAAACAAATGTTTTATTGAGTGATGATAAAACCCATTTTGAAATATCCATTTCATAATCCGAATTGTTTTTAAGTTCAATAAAAAAATCTTTCTCATCTCCCACTTTGGAAATTATTATAGATAGCGGTATAACATCAATTGTAATTTTATTTATCGTATCAGGAATTTCTGAATAATAATTCGCATAATATTCCAGAGAAACTATATATTTTCCGGGATATGAATAAATGTGAGAAAATTTATCAAAATTATTTATTTGTTCTTTTGAATCACCGTCTCCGAAATTCCAAAAATTTCTGCCATAATTTAACATCTCTCCGGAATAACCAAGATTATTTGCTTGAAATTCAAGCGGTATTCCGGCAAAAGCTAAACTTTTAGCAATAATTTTTGTTTTGATGGTTGGCAATTCAATTTTATTTTGGGTTAAAGAATTATTATTATTTGCATTATTTTCCATATTAATTGAATTATTTACAGAAGAGGACAAATTACTCGCGCTTGGTGTGGGAGAAGCAATAATCCAGCCAGTATCAGTCCTTTGAATGCTTTTGCCGTCAGGAGGGTTGTCAGCCACGCTAGATTCCCCGTTTCCCCAACCAATTTTGTCTGCCACTTTTTGGTCTGAGTTTTTCAATTGAATTGTATTTGATTCAGTTAATGTAAAAGCGCTCAAACCCAATGTATCTTTAGAAATCAAAAAATAGTCATTAGCATTAATTGTCTTGTTTTCAAAATACGTTTTCGAAACAAGAGAACTAAAATCGTTTCCGGTTGCCGTCTTTCTCTGAATATACCAACCGGTTAAATCAACCGCAAGATTATCTGAATTATAAAGTTCTATAAATCTTTCTGCTACGGGATTCAATTGAACCTCGTTTATAATTATTTCTGCATAAGCAATATTGCTTCCAAAAAACAAAAAAACTCCTGCTGACACGAGGATTATCCTTTTAAACATAATATATTTTTAATATTTAATAATATGGTATGATAATAACACCTGTCCCGTTAAAAAATCAACGGGATTGACGAAAAGACAAAGAGATTATTAATTAAATTTTTTAATGGGATGAGTAAAATAGATTTTTTAGCAATTGGAGACATTGTCATAGACGCTTTTATAAAGTTAAAAGATGCTCATGTTCACTGTAATATAGACAAAGAAGGCTGTGAACTTTGCGTGCGTTTTGGAGATAAGATTCCTTATGAATCAGTGGAAGTGGTTTCAGCTGTCGGCAATAGTCCGAATGCTGCCGTATGCGCCGCCAGACTTGGATTAAAAACTGCATTAGTTACAAACATCGGCAATGACCAAAACGGCCAGGATTGCTTGGCTTCTCTTAAAAAAGAGAAAGTTTCAACTAAATACATCACTACCGAAAAAGGCAAAAAAACAAATTACCATTATGTCTTGTGGTATGACATAGACCGCACTATTTTAATTAAACATACGGAGTTTGATTATAAATTTCCAAAAATAAAAAATGTTTCCTGGACATATTTGAGTTCTTTAGCGGATAATTCTCTTCCATATCAATTGGAAATAGCGGAATATTTTAAAAATCATCCTGAAATAAAACTGGCATTTCAACCGGGAACTTTTCAAATCAAACTTGGCGCAGAAAAATTAAAAGATATTTATGCGCATACGGAAATATTTTTCTGTAATCTGGAAGAAGCTCAAAAAATTTTGGAAATAAATACAAAAGATATTTTAACTTTATCAAAAGGCATCAAAACGCTTGGCCCTAAGATAGTTGTAATAAGCGACGGACCCAATGGCGCTTATTTATATTACAACGATGAGCTTTGGCATAATCCGATATATCCGGACATTGCCCCGCCACTTGACCGTACCGGAGCCGGAGATGCATTTTCTTCCACCATAACTTGCGCGCTGGCTTTAGGAAAAACGCCGCTTGAAGCATTATCTTGGGGACCGATAAATTCAATGTCAGTGGTTCAATACGTGGGCGCGCAAGCTGGATTGCTTTCTAAAGAGAAGCTGGAAGAATATTTAAAAAATGCGCCTGAAAATTATAAGGCGACAAAAATATAACAAGAAGAAAAACATTCTAGAATGTTTTTAATTAAAAAAAAAATAGAAGTTCTTTGTGACATTGCGCAGGAGCTTAGAAAATAAAAATGGTACTCCATTTATTATTTTCTTGAGCGACGAGCATAGCAAAAGTCTAGCAAAACTTTATGCGTGTCAAAAAAAACTTGCTATTTTTTTATTTTAAATTTTTCTTTTTAAAACTTTCTTGATTGCTTCTTTAATAGAATTTTTATCTAGGCCATAGTGTTCAATAAGTTCTTTGGCTGTTCCGGACTGTCCGAATTTATCATGTACTCCAATAAATTCCATGGGCACAGGATAATTTTTTACGACAATTTCAGCAATAGCTGAACCCATACCACCGGCAATCTGGTGTTCTTCTACTGTAACTAGTGCTTTAGTTTCTTTTGCTAAATTTAATATTGCGTCTTTGTCTATCGGCTTAATTGAAGACAAATTCAATACTTTGGTTTTTACTCCTTCAACTTCCAGTTCTTTGGCAGCAACTAGAGCTTGATAAATAAGCGCGCCAGTAACAATAATTCCAACCTGAGCAAGTCCGACTTCCGGTATCCAATAAATTTCTCCCTTTTCCATTTTAAATGGAGTTTCTTTTGTGGTAATAATAGGAGTTTTCTCTCGAGCAAGACGAAGATATGCCGGCCCTTTTGTTTTTGAAAGCGCAATTGTGGCTTTTTCCGCTTCTATCGCATCGCAAGGAGAAACAACATCCATATTTGGCATAGCTCGCATTAAAGCAATATCTTCTAACGCTTGATGACTCCCGCCGTCAGGTCCGACAGAAACGCCTGCATGACTTCCGACAATGACAACTTTTCTATCGTTATACGCAATTGTTGTTCTTATTTGTTCCCAATTTCTTCCTGGAGAAAATATTGCATATGAAGAGCAAAATGGAATTTTTCCCATAGCAGACATGCCGGAAGCTGTTGTTACTAAATTTTGTTCAGCCACACCCACTTCAATAAATCTGTCTGGAAATTTATCCGCAAAAAGATTCATTTGGGTGCTTTCAGTCAAATCAGCGCAAAGAGCAACAACATTTTTATCTTGTTCTCCAGCCAAAAGCAGGCCTTGTCCAAAACCTTTTCTAATAGGAATTTGTTCAACATCAGCGCTAAAAATTTTCGGATTTAATTTTAATTTAGGGTTTAACATTTTTTTAATTTAATGCATCGGTCTAAATTCTTTTAATTCTTTCAAGGCCATTTCTCCTTCTTCGCGAGTTGGAGGCTTTCCATGCCATCTATAATCTCGTTCAAATTTTTTAACGCCTTTCCCCGGAATTGTATGCGCAATAATTATTGTCGGTTTATTATATGAAGCTTGAGCCTCTTCCACTGCTTCATTAAGAACTTTAAAATCATGTCCGTAAGCATCTATGACATTCCAATTAAATGATTTTAATTTATCGCTAAGCGGTTCAAGGGGCATTATTTTTTCCGTAATGCCGTCTATTTGAATATTGTTTCTATCTATTATCGCTATTAAGTTTCCTAATTTATTTTTTCCCGCCAACATCATAGCTTCCCAAGTATTTCCTTCGTCAAATTCCCCATCAGACATAAAACAATAAATGTATCTGTCAAGATTTTTGCCATCCCCGCCAGAGGAACGGGCAGGCATTTTATCCGCGAGAGCCATACCTATTGCTTGAGAAAGTCCTGCGCCAAGCGGTCCGGAAGAATTTTCAAGATACGGTAAATATTCTCTATGTGGATGTCCTTGCAAGCGTGTGCCAAATTTTCTTAATGTTTTTAACTCTTCAACAGGGAAATATCCGGAATGCGCCATGGTAGCATAAAGCACTGGACAAATATGGCCGTTTGAAAGCACTAATCTGTCACGCTCCGGCCAAGTCGGATTTTGGGGGTCATGACGCAAAATGTGAAAATAAAAAAGTGTAAAAACATCCGCCATGCCTAATGCTCCTGCCGTGTGTCCGCTTCCCGCTTCTACAAGCATTTCTATAATACTTTGACGAATATCATTGGCTTTTATTTCTAACTCTTTGATTTTTATTTCAGATAAAAATGCCATTTATATCATTATACTTCATTATATAAAATAAAAAAAGATTGCCAAATAATTGACAATCTTATTATTCTAAGAAAAGTTTTATTTTTCTTTTCTTTTTAATAATTTCTTGTATATTATGCAAGGAATTTTCTGTTAACCTATATACCTCTGTTTCATGTTCTGGTTCATCACAACCATAATCAAGTTCAATAATATCATTAAAAACAAGATATTGAACTTCTTCATAAAATATTGGAAGTGGTCTATTTTCTATACCATAAAACAAATAACATTCATCGATTCCAAAATTAACAACTATTTCTGCATTAATTCCATACATACAAGCAATTATTGTAGCCATCCGTTCAATTGATAATTCCATAATATTAAGTTTTAAATTTACAAAAAATATAACAATTTTTCAAAAGAAAAGCAATATAAAATATAAAAAATCTCTTAACTACACATTTACGCCATGGCGTAAATGTGTAGTTATAGTATAATTTATTTATGTCCCCTAATTATAAAGGAGTTGCAGTAAATAGTTTTGGTTTACCAATTTTTAAAATTAATAAAATTAGTCGAATAAAAAATAAAAATAGAAAAAGAAATTTTTATCTTACTTCTTTTGTTTCTAATTTTGGAAAAGATGCACAAAAAAATTTAATTTTAATGTATGATATTCCACATACAATGAAAAAAGAACGAGATTGGTTTCGTCGTCAACTTAAAAATTTTGGTTTTATTATGATTCAAAAAAGTGTTTGGGTCGGCCCATCCCCACTACCTAAAGATTTTATAAGTTATTTAAAAAAAGTTGGAATTGAAAAAGAATTCAAAACTTTCAAAATAACAAAATCTTATTCAGGTAAAAGTAACAGTATATAAGAAATTTATTGCTTTTACATATATACGCCATGGCGTATATATGTATTATTATATTTATCCTGAGTTTTCCAGTTCACTAATAGTTTCTCCTATATTTTCCGATTTAAAAATTACTGACCCGACAATCAGACGAGACACTCCGGTATCTGCAAGCATTTGCGCTGTTTCAAAATTTACTCCTCCATCAACAGAAATAATCAAATCCGGATATTTTTCTTTCAAAGTTTTAACTTGTTCTAATGCGCGCTTGTCAAAAACCTCGCCTTGATAACCAACATGTTCTATTCCCATACATTGTGCAAAATCAACATAATTTACTAACGGAAAAATTTGTTCAATGGGTGTTGTTGTATTTATGGCGATTCCTATTTGTATCGCATCTCGTATATACACGTCCATTCCTTCCAGAAAATTTTTAAATTCTTCTAAATCCCCGACTGCTTCAATATGAAAAACTATTCTCTTGGGACTAAGTTTCGTATAAATAGCAAAATTTTCCACTGCGTCAGCAACCATTAAATCAAGTTCAAAATCTATATCTTCCCAAAATGGCATTCCCTCTTCTTCGTTCATTATTTTTATAAAATTAAAATCTTCAAATCCACCCGTTGAGAATGGCCAAGTTTTTGAACTTACAAAATTACCGTCACAAATATCAACTTGCGCAACAGGAACAACACCGCGAACAAGAGCAACTTTATTTTTTAAGTCCTCGTAATCCTTTGGCAAGATTGCTGGAATAATATCAATCATAGATTAAGTTCTAGTTTTTAGTTGCCAAGCTCTAGTTTTTTAATTCGACGAATATGTCTCTCGTCGCCAGAAAATTTTGTACTTAAAAAAAGTTCAACAGCAAATTTTGCTTCGTCTTCTGAAATAAAACGCGCACCGATAGATAAAATATTTGCATCATTATGTTCACGAGCAAGTTTTATTATTTCAAAAGTATCAAAACTTTTATTTTTTTCAGAATCAATTTCACTTTTAGGTTCTTCTTGTCCATAAAAAACAGCCGCGCGAATTCCAGAAATTCTATTTGCGCACATTGCTTCACCCTGACCTGAACCGCCTAAAATAATCCCAAAACTTCCTTTATCTTTTGCAACAGCTTCAGCAAGTTGTTTTATATAATCAGGATAATCATCGTTTTCTACATAATTAAAAGCTCCTTTATCTTCTACTTTATAACCAAGCTCAAGTTCTTCTAAATAAACTTTTAATTTTTCTTTTAATTCAAACCCAACATGGTCGCTTCCAATATATATTTTCATCCCATTATAAATTTTAATTAATAATATTTATCTTTTTTACTGCCCGCTGAATTTATAACGGGACAAGTATTATTTTATGGTCTGCCCAGTTTTTATTACATGGTCAACAAGCGTGTAAGCATACCCCATTTCATTGTCGTACCAACCTAAAACTTTCACTAAATTGCCATCAACTACTCGTGTCATATCAAGGTCAGCGATAGATGCATATGAAGCTCCTAATATGTCTGAAGAAACCAACGGCTCTTTTGTAACAGCAAATATTTTTTCCCAACGAGTATCTTTTGCCGCTTTTTCTAAAATTTTATTTACTTCTTCTTTAGTGGTATTTTTCTTTGAAATAAAAGTAACGTCAACGATTGAACCAGCCACTACCGGCACCCGAATAGAAATACCATCAAATAATCCTTTCAATTCTGGAAAGGCTTCGGTAACGGCAATCGCCGCTCCGGTAGAACTTGGCACTATGTTTTGCGCGGCCGCGCGACCTTCGCGCAAATCCCCGCCCGACTGAACGCCGTCAGCCGTTCGGGCAGGTTTTTTGCTTGGCCCGTCAACCAGAGATTGTGAAGCGGTATATCCGTGAACCGTATTTAAAATCGCTTTTTCAATTCCAAGAGCTTTGTGTAAAATTGCAATCAAGGGAGAAGCGGCATTTGTGGTACATGATGCATTGGAAGTAATATCGCAAGTGCCAAATTTTTCTTCATTAATACCCAACAATATTGTTTCTCCTTTTGTATTTCCATCAGCTCCTTTCGAGGGAGCGCTTATGACAACTTTTTTCGCGCCTTGGTCAATGTGAAATTTTGCTTTGTCATAAGAAGTGAATAATCCGGTTGATTCAACCACTACGTCAATATTTAAATCTTTCCAAGGAAGCTTGGCCGTATCTTTTTCCGAAATAAATTTAATTTTTTTACCATCAATTACTAAATTAGAACCGGAAATTTCCACTTTATGATTCCAGTTTCGATAAACAGTATCATAGCGCAGTAAATAAGCTAAACTTTCTATTGAGCCTAAATCATTCACAGCCACAATTTCAACCTCAGGCCTATCCCAAGAGACTTTTAAAAATGCTCTGCCAATACGTCCAAAACCATTTATTGCTACTTTTATCTTTTTCATAATTTTTAACTTTCTTAAATTATAAAAATAAAAAAATTAAGAGTCGTGGGTCCCCTGTCCTCATGACTCCGAGGGCGAAGGCTCAGAAATTTTTGATTTTTATGATTTAAGGTTCTAAATTTTAATACATATATTATACCAAAAATAAACAAAAAATGTGCTATTATAGGTAAAATGGAATCAAAATTCATCCACTTGCATACGCACTCTCATTATTCTCTTCTGGATGGGCTATCTAAACTTGAAGATTTGGTCGCTCTCGCTAAAAAATACAAAATGCCGGCTATTGCCATAACAGACCATGGCAATATGTATGGCGCTATTGAATTCTATAAGTTAGCTAAAAAGGAAGGCATAAAACCAATTATCGGAGTGGAAGCATACATCGCCGAACGTACCCGTTTTGACAAAGAATCCGGTATTGATAATAAAAGGTATCATTTGACGCTTTTAGCCAAAAATATGCAAGGATATAAAAATTTAATCCAGCTGGTTACCCTTTCAAATTTGGAAGGGTATTATTATAAACCAAGAATGGATAAAGAAATACTTAGAAAACATTCTGACGGCATAATCGCTCTTTCTGGATGTCTCGGAGGCGAACTTTCCCGCGCGCTTGCAAATAAAAACGAAGAGAAGGCTGAAAAAATAATAAAAGAACATCAGGAAATTTTTGGGAAAAAAAATTATTTTTTGGAAATAATGAAACATCCGTCTGTTCCGGGAGATGCGGAAGTGCGTAATGGAATTATTAAATTGGGGAAAAAATTCAATATTCCAGTCGTTGCAACAATTGACTCGCATTACCCGCACGAAGATGATGCAAAAGCTCACGAAACACTTCTCGCAATTCAAACCAATTCAGACATAAAAGATGAAGACAGATTTTCCTTTGGAAAAGATAACTACCATTTTATAAATGAAAGCGAAGCTTTTGAGCTTTTTAAGGACATCCCTGAGGCGGTTATAAACACTTCAAAAATTGCTGAAATGTGTAATGTTGATATTGCGCTTGGTAAATGGGTTTTTCCGGATTATAAAATTGAAGAGGGAAAAACATACGATACAAAAATGCGTGAACTCGTATATGCTGGTTTTGAAAGACTTGGTTTAAAAGAAAATCCTGAAATTAAAGAACGCGTAGAATACGAACTGGCAATAATTTTCAATAAAGGATATACGCCATATTTCTTGGTAGTCAGTGATTTGCTTCGTTATGCAAAAGAAAAAAATATTTTAACGACAATTAGAGGGTCGGTGGCGGGTTCAATGGTAACTTATCTTTTAGGAATTACAAATGTAAACCCAATAGAATATAAGCTTCCTTTTGAAAGATTTTTAAATCCATTCCGTCCTTCGCCTCCCGATATAGATATGGATTTTGCCGACAACCGAAGAGATGAAATGATTGAATATACAAAACAAAAATACGGAGAAGGTAAGGTGGCGCAAATAGGAACTTTTGGAACAATGATGGCCCGCGGCGCTGTCCGTGATGTGGCTCGCGCCCTGGCTTATCCCTATACGATAGGTGATCGTATTTCTAAAATGATTCCAATGGGCTCGCAAGGATTGCCAATGACCATAAATCATGCAATGGAAATAGTGCCGGAATTAAAAGAAGCTTATGAAAATGAAAGAGATACGAAAGAGATAATTGATCTGGCAAAAAAACTAGAGGGATGCGTCAGGCATATTTCAGTGCATGCAGCCGGAGTTGTGATTTCACCAAAACCTCTTTATGAATATACCCCGACTCAATTTGACCCAAAGGGCGGAAAGATAATAACCCAATATGACATGTACAGTATTGAAGATGCAGGCCTTTTGAAATTTGATTTTCTGGGCATCAGAAATTTGGCAATTTTGGGAGATGCAATAAGCCTAGTAAAAAAATTCTATAAAATAAATATAAATATTGAAAATATTCCGCTTGATGATAAAAAAACTTTTTCACTTCTGGCTAAAGGACAAACGGAAGGACTTTTTCAATTAAATGGCTCAGGAATGACAAGATATCTTAAAGAATTAAAACCAACAACAATTCATGACATAAATGCCATGGTTGCTTTGTATCGTCCAGGACCGATGGAATCTATTCCCGAATACATCAAACGAAAACACAATCCAAAACTCGTAAAATACTTAGACCCGCGAATGAAAAAATTTTTAAGTGATTCTTATGGGTTAATTGTTTATCAAGACGACCTGCTTTTTTGCGCGCTGGAAATGGCGGGATATAACTGGGAAGAAGCCGATAAATTCAGAAAAGCGGTTGGTAAAAAAATTCCGGCAGAAATGGCTGCCCAATATAAAAAATTTACGAAAGGAATCATAGGTAATGGACAAACTCCGGAATTCGCTGAAAAACTTTGGAAACTTTTTGAGCCATTCCAAGCTTATGGTTTCAATAAAGCTCACGCTGCAAGTTATGGAAAAGTCGCTTATCAAACAGCATATATGAAGGCTCATTATCCTATTGAATATATGACTGCGATACTTACGGCTGAATCAGGTGACGTTGAAAAAATAACTGAAATAATTAATGAATGTAAAAAAATGAATATTCCTGTTTTACCGCCAAATATCAATGAAAGTTACGGCGGTTTTACTGTTATCAGAAATTTAGAAAAAAACCCGCCCGAACGACCGGAATCGTCCGGTCGGGCAGGCACCAGCGAGAAAATAAGATTTGGCTTATACACTATAAAAAATCTTGGTATAGATATATCTGATGCGATAATTTCTGAAAGAAAGGCAAATGGAAAATATAAATCAATAACAGATTTTCTAGATAGAATCAAGCATAAAAATTTAAATAAAAAATCAATGGAAGCGCTTATAAAATCCGGTTCAATGGATGAATTTAAAGAACGCGGAACACTTCTTTATAACTTGGAAGACATGCTTCTCTATAATCGTGAAAATTCCAGACAAGCAACCAACCAAACTTCACTATTTGGTCAAATGACTGAAGCGCAATTGCCTTCTTTTAAATTGAAAGTTGCTCCCGACGCATCACAGTCAGAAAAATTACTTTGGGAAAAAGAATTGTTGGGACTTTACATATCAGGACATCCGCTTGATAGATTGAGAGAAAAACTGGAAAGCAGAGATATTAATATTAAAAAAATAAAACAAGAAGTAGGTAACGGAATGTCAGTTACCATAGCCGGTATTATTGAAACAGTCAGACAAATTGTAACTAAAAAAAATGATCGTATGGCATTTTTAAAAATTTCAGACTTGACTGATTCAATAGAAGCGGTAGTTTTTCCAAATCTCTTTAAAGAATCAATGGAAACTCTTATTCCAGAGAAATGTATCGCCATAACCGGCAAGGTATCCCTTCGTAATGGTGAAAAAAGCATAATAATAGAAGGAATAAAAGAAATATAAAAAGATAAAAAGACCTTAAAGAGATATTTAGCAGTGCTGTCAAAGGCGGGCTTTGACAGCTACGGGCGTTGCTACTGATTGTAAATAGACATAGCTTTGTCTTTGCCTTCTGTAAAAACCATTTCAATGGCTTCTTTTACTTTCTTGGAAAGTTTTCTGAGTTCAGCCAATTCATTTTTTTTATATTCACCCAGCAAAAAATTAAGCATTCCTTTCTCTCCTTTTATTTTCTTGAGTTTTCCAGACGATGTAACCGGAGATATGCCAATCCTGATTCGTAAAAATTTTCTTGATTTTAATTTTTTTATGACTGATTCCAGTCCGTTGTGTCCGCCAGAACTTTTATCAAAAGATATTTTCATTTTTCCAATCGGCAAATCAACATCATCATAAATGATTACAAAATCTTTTAATTGTAATTTTTGTTTATCTTTGACGTAAGCCACCGCGACACCGGAATTATTCATAAATGTCGTAGGTTTTAAATACTCCACTGGTTTGCCTGAAATAGAGTCTTTTAAAAAAAGAGCTTTTGTCCCAGAACTCTGTTTCCATTCAATTTTATTGCCCAAAAGATAGTCTAACATAATCCATCCGGTATTATGCCTGGAATTTTTATATTCTTTTCCCGGATTTCCTAAACCAACTACTAGTTTCATCCTTAAATGATAACATTTCAAAATTAATTTTTTATTTCTATTCATATTAGAAAACAAATTTTTATATTGTGTCAATAGTATTTTATGATAAAATAAGTGAATGGATCCCGAACGAAATCGCGGACGCATCCCGTACAAAGTTATGCAACATTAGTAAATTAACTTATCGTACATTACGAAACTTTATTAGCAAGACTTCGTACGGGACGCATAGAAATAAACAAAATTATGAAATTGATTAAAATTATTATTAATAACAAAAAGGACGAACAAGCGTAAGCGTACGCGTCCTATTTCGTACGGGATGGAAAATCAAAAAACAAAAAGTCAGTCATTTTGGGAGTTAGTGCGCTTTGCAATTATTGCAATTGCCATAGTAATCCCTATTCGTATTTTTATTGCTCAGCCATTTATTGTTTCAGGGTCTTCTATGATTCCAACATTTCAGGATGGAGAATATTTAATTGTTGATGAATTATCTTACAGATTAGGCAACCCAAAAAGAGATGACGTCATTATTTTCCGATATCCCAATGACCAGAAAAAATTCTTTATTAAAAGAATAATTGGTCTGCCTAATGAAATTATAGATATAAAAGGAAATGAAGTAACAATCACAAATAAAGAACATCCAAATGGATTCAAACTTGACCAACCTTATGTTAAAAATACCGCTAATAATAACATACGCCTTGAATTGAAAGATAACGAATATTTTGTTATGGGTGATAATAGGTCTGCCAGCTCTGATTCCAGATATTGGGGCGCTGTGCCAAAAAAATTATTAATAGGAAAAGCTTTCTTGCGATTATTGCCAATTTCTAAAATAGACGTATTGCCAGGCAACTATAAACAAGCTGAATAATAATATGACTCCCGAACGAAATCGCGGACGCATCCCGTACAAAGTTATGCAACATTAGTAAATTAACTTATCGTACATTACGAAACTTTATTAGCAAGACTTCGTACGGGACGCATACAATAAATAAAATTATGAAATTGATCAAATATATTATAAATAACAAAAAGGACAACGAAGCGTAAGCGTACGCGTCCTATTTCGTACGGGATGAATAAACATAAAACACAGACAAAAAAAGATAGCGGGAAAATGAAAGATTTATCATCGCCCAAAGGAATGCGGGATATTATGAATGAAGAATTTTATAATTTTCAAGGATTCTTTGAAAAAGCTCAAGAAGTCGCCGTCTATTATGGCTTTAAACCAATTGATACCCCAATTCTTGAACATGAAAAAGTGTTCACTTCAGGCATAGGTGAAGGAACAGACATAATAGACAAAGAAATGTACACCTTAAAAACTAAGGGTGGCGACCACTTGGCGCTCAGGCCTGAACACACTGCCTCTTTAATGCGCGCTTATATTGAACATGGAATGCAAACAATGCCTCAACCAGTAATGTTTTATCAATACGGCCCGACTTTTCGTCATGATAATCCACAACGCGGACGATATCGACAATTCTTTCAATTTGATTTAGATTCTTTAGGGTCTGATAAAAGTATTATGGATGCTCTGGTTATAAAAGTTGGAATGAGCATCTTGGAGGAAGCTGGCGCGCAAGACCTTTCAATTTCTATAAATTCTATCGGCGACAGAGAATGTCGAGGCGCATATTTAAAAGAACTTACAAGTTATTATAAAAAACACATAAATACCCTGTCCGCCACCGATCGTGAACGCTTAAAAACAAATCCGCTCCGCATATTGGATTCTAAAGAAGAAAAAACAAAAGAAGTAAATGAAAATGCGCCAGATTCAATAAGTTTTTTGTGCCCGGCTTGCAAAAAACATTTTAAAGAAGTTTTGGAATACTTGGAAGATATGAATATTCCTTATAATATAAATAAAAGTTTGGTGCGCGGACTTTCATATTATACTCGCACAGTTTTTGAGGTATATGCAAAAAATGAAGAAGAAGGAGAATCACCGGTGCAGATAGCCGGGGGTGGCCGATATGATTATTTGGCCCGTCAAATTGGCGGTAAAAAAGATGTTCCAGCAGTTGGATTTTCCATAGGAGTGGATCGCATAGTAGCGAGTCCTTGGTATAAAAAACTTTCACCCAGAATAATAAAAAAACCAAAGATATATTTTATTCAGCTTGGAGCGGAAGCAAAATTAAAAAGTTTGGCAATAATAGAAATACTGCGTAAGGCGCATATTCCTATAGCTCAATCACTTTCAAAAGATAGTTTGGGTTCTCAGCTGGCAATAGCTGAAAGACTGGCTATTCCTTATGTATTAATATTTGGATTAAAAGAAGCATTAAGTAATTCAGTCATAGTGAAAAATATGTCCAACAGGTCTCAAGAAACTATAAAACTCTCCGAACTTTTAGAATACCTGAAAGAAATTAAATGAGTGAAAATCAATGAGAATAGCGAATATAATTTTCCTTACCCCGTACATAATTTATATTTAACTTTAAAATATATATTTGTTAAAATCAGTCATGAAAAAAATCCTTCAAAAAGATGAAAAAGTTCTAAGACAAGTCGTCAAAGATGTTAATTTGACTAAAATAAAAAGTCCTAAAATACAAAAAATCTTAAAAGAGATGTTAGTTGCCTTAAGAAGTCAAAGCGACGGAGTAGCAATAGCAGCTCCGCAGATAGGGTATCTTCTAAGTATTTTTATTGTTTCCGGAAAAATTTTTCATAAAGATTTTTTAAAAGAAGGAGACTTAAGTAAAATTCCAAATAAAGACATACCTTCTGATTTAGTATTTATTAACCCAAAAATTTCTAAACTTTCAAAAGAAAAGGAATGGTTAATGGAAGGATGCTTATCTGTTAGATGGTTATATGGCAAGACTCTCAGGTCAAAAAAGACAACAATCTCAGCTTATGATAAAAACGGCAAAAAATTTACCAGAGGCGCAAGCGGATTACTTGCGCAAATTTTTCAGCACGAAACGGATCATTTAAAAGGAATTCTTTTTATTGATCACGCAAAAGATATAACAGAAGAACTTCCACGCTCAAAAATAAAAAATGGATAAAAAAATAAATTTTATATTCTGGGGAACACCAGATGTAGCATCTAAAACATTAGAGATTCTTAAAGAAAATGGTTATATGCCATCGCTTATTATTACTTCACCTGATAAACCTCAAGGACGTAAAATGATTTTGACCCCCCCGCCTGTAAAGGTTTGGGCAACAGAAAATAATATTCCATACTTGCAACCGGAGAAGTTAGATAAAATCGGCTTGGGAAATGTTTTTACGACCTCTTCGCAGGCTGACGAGCCGAGAAAAGCAATTTTCCAGCAGGAAAATATGCGTGAAAGTAAAAATATTCCACAAGCCGATTTGAACATAGTCGTTGCATATGGAAAAATTATTCCTGAAGATATTATTAATTTGCCCAAATTTGGTTCTATAAATATCCACTATTCTCTGTTGCCAAAATATCGAGGCGCTTCTCCTGTTGAATCTGCAATATTAAATGGCGACACAGAAACAGGAATCACTATCCAAAAAATGGAATATAAAATGGACTCTGGCGCAATTATTGCTCAAAAAAAAGCAGAAATAAAGAATGACGAAAAAGCTCCAGATTTACGAAGCCGTTTAATTAAAGTAGGCGGAGAACTTTTAGTAAAAATCTTGCCTGATTTTATAAATGGAAAAATTAAAGCAATTCCGCAAAACGAAAATGAAGCCACTTATTGCAAGAAAATAAAAAAAGAAGATGGTCTGATAGACTTAAATGATGCTGGAGTAAAAAATCACAATAAATTCAGGGCTTATGCTACTTGGCCAAGAACTTACTTCTTGGAGAAAGGAAAAAGAATAATAATCACTGACGCGATACTAAAAAACAACTTATTTATAATTAAAAAGGTGATTCCTGAAGGAAAAAAAGAGGTGGATTTTAAAGAATTCTAAAAAATTATTTTCTCCAATTATTAATTCCTTTTACTATATCTTTTATCTTGCGAGCGCCTTTATGAAATAAAGAAATTTTTTTGTCTTTATTCTTGCTTATTTCTCTAAATAAATTTTCTTTGACATCATCAATCGCTTCATATAAATCTTGTTTATTCACACTAGAATAAAATTTCCTCCCTTTTATATTTATTGAACAATCAGCATGAAATACTTCACCTCCCTTATGATGGTGAGTTGTCTTAGACAGACTAAAAAGAACCTGTACTTCTCCACTTTCTGATTCTATTTGAGAAAGCATTTTATCTAAATTGGTGATTCGTTTTACCACATAATCATGTATGGCTGGCGTTATTTCTATGTTTTTCGCTTGAAAATTTATTTTCATATTTCTATATAATTAAATTAATAATAATTACAATTTCATTCCACGAACAAGAGCATTCATTATGATATCTATTTTCATCGTAGCAACTCCGATTACTGTGTCTGCCCCTCCGTAATAAATATAAAGAAGTTTATCCTTTAAAACCATCCCGCATGGAAATACCACATTATTCACAATTCCTATTTTTTCATATTTTTCTACCGGTTCAAAAATCGGGTCAGTTGAACGAGAAAGCACTATCGCCGGATCTTTAAGGTCCAACAGTACTGCGCCAACTCTGTAAGTATTGTGGCCTCTTGAAACACCATGATAAAGCAATAACCAACCATATTTTGTCTTTATTGGCGGAGCAGTAATTCCAACTTTAGAACTATCCCAACAATTAATCCTAGGACCAATAATCCTTATGCATTTTTTTACTGTTTCTTTGGAAAAATCAAGGGTTTTGAAATAATCGCCGCATATTTCATTACCAACTCTATGCATAATAAAATATCCGTTAGCTAATTTTTCCGAAAAAATACAAGCATCTTTATCATCAAAACTAGCTGGTGTAATAATATATGGTTTCTCCCATTTCCATTCATGAGCCAAAAAGTTTTTTTCTGTGATTGAAGTAACAGCAACCCTAGGAGGACCAATACCGTCAAAAGCTGTGTAGCACATATAGATATTTTTACCAATTTTTGTTAAACGCGGGTCTTCACATCCGGAATTTGCATTATCTATTTTTTTATTTTCAAAATCTTCACGAGGTATATAAACCGGATTATTAATACGCTCCACAATCTCAAAACCATTTTTTATCGACGCGTAACCAATTGATGAAGTATTATCGTTTGATAACGTACGATATAAAATATGAGTTTTCCCTTGAAGATAAATAGCGGCTGGATTAAAGGTGGCTTTTGCCTCCCATGGATGTTCCGGTTTAGGAGAAATAATCGGGTTTTTAGAATATCTTTTGAATTTCCAATCTTCTGTAAGATTTGGATGCATAGTAGAAATAAGGTCAGTTAAACCAACGCGCGCCGAACATACCGTAGTATCAGCAGCTCCATAATATATAGTAAGAATATCTTTTTCCAAAAGCGCGCCGGTTGGAAAAATAACATTTGAAACATAACCTGATAATTCATATTCTTCTTCGGGTACAAGCAATGGACCGCTTGTCCTGCCAATTATTTTTTTAGGGTTTTTAAAATCAAGCAAAAGAGCTTCAACCCCAAAGATTCTATCCATTTTATCCGGATGTTCAAAATAATTTTGAATATGAGAATAAATAAGCAACCAGCCATATTTTGTCTTTATCGGCGGAGCTCCAACTTCAACATGGTCATATTTATTACGACGAGGGTCAATCACATAATCATCAATATTTTTATTCCATTTCTCCCAAAATAAAGGTTCCCATAATTCTTTCATTTCATTAACTTGAGCAATAACCATTTTTGCCGGGGGTGAATCAGTATGGGCTGAAAAGATAACCGTAATTTTTCCATCAATTCTTTCCGGAAAAAGCGTCATGGCTTTTGCATTAAAAGGAGTGATAAAGTGTCTTTCGTCAACTTTTTTTAAATCACGAGAAATTGCCACCGCAACTTTTATTCCTTCCGGTCCAAGCGGATATTTAGAAATTGCGGTATAAAAAATGTAATATAAGCCCTCAAAATAGGTCACTCTGGGGTCTTCGCAGCCAAACTGGTCCCATTCTTCTTTTGGCAAGATAAAATGAGTTCTATCCGTAAAATGTATTCCGTCTTTGCTCTTTCCTATTCCAATAACGGAAAGTTGATGCGGATTTCGTATTTTATCTACCGCCGAAATAGCGCGATAAAGACCGTATATAGTTTTACCGCGTTTGATTGGACAAAGGTTAAAAGTTGCGGATTTTTCCCAGTAATGATCTCCATCAGGCATTAAAAGCGGGTTTTCTTCTGATCGTTTTACAACAAACATATTAATTTTTAATTTTTCCCTTTCTTTAATTTAGTAATACGAACAGACATAAGGTCTTTCAAGAAAAGTTTTAGATTTGCCGTGGCAACGCAAGAAACCATATCTGCCCCGCCGTAATATATAAACAAGGTATCGTCCCCGCCCGAACGACCGTCCGGTCGGGCGGGTTTTACAACTGCTCCGCCTGAATATATAACTCCAGATTTATATCCTTGATTTTCATAAAATGCATCCGGCTCAAGTATTGGTTCTTTAGACCTATAAAGCACTTTTGTAGGGTCTTTTAAATCTAAAAGCATAGCCCAGAGTTTATAACGATGCGTTTCATGAGGCTCCATAGCATGATAAAAAATAAGCCATCCATGTTTTGTTTTTATTGGAGCTCCGCCTATGCCGCGCATTCCCTTTTCTCGAAGTTTCCATTTGGGATGGTCTTGATGAATGCTGTTTATAAACTTCTTTCCATTAAAAGAATTCATATCATCCACATATTCAATCATAATTTCCGGAGAAATACTGTGGATGATGGCATATTTACCATTAATCTTTTCAGGAAAAATAACCCAATTCTTATTAATTTGTCCAGGCGGTGAAATCAAAACAGGTTTTTTCCAATTCCATTTCTTATTTAAAAAATCTTCTAAACTTATGGAAGTCAGACCTATACGCACAGAACCCCATCCATCAAAAGCTACATAGGTCATATACAACATATCGCCAATTTTTGTAATTCGCGGATCTTCCGCTCCTCCGTTCCAGCCGCCACCCGAACCATAAAAGACCGGCTTATCATTTGTTGTTGGAAAATTTCTATGAGTAAAAATAGGTTTAAATATTCTGTCAGAAAGATTATATCCGTCTTTACTTGATGCGTATCCTACGGTGGAAACATCACCTAAACCAACAGCCCTGTATAATATATGCACCTTGCCATTATTTATAAAAGCTGTTGGATTAAATGTTGCTCGTGATTCCCAATACGTGCCACTGGCCGGAAAAATTATAGGATTACCGACAAAACGTTCAAGATTTTTTGTAGATTTCTTTATAACTTTTTTTGTTCTTAATTTCTTTTTAAGAGTTTTAAAAGAAGAGCTTTTGGAGCTTTTAATTTTTTTCTTTTTTAAAATTTTCTTTTTTAAAATCTTAGCCATATTTTTTAAACCCTTCCATATTTGTCTTTATAACGAACGATATCATTCTCATTAAAATCTCCGGTAGAAATTTCAAGCACCTGCAAGCCCAAAGGCCCCGCTGCTAAACTGTGCTTAATGTGAACTAAAATATTATATTCATCCCCTTCTTTTAAATTATATTCTTTATCATCTATGTAAGCAACGCCATCACCTTTTATAATATGCCAAAATTCAGCGTGCTTGTTGTGACTTTGTAAACTTAAAGATTCATTAGGTTTAACAGTAATGATTTTTACGGTTGAAGAAACATTATGAGTAAATTGGCGAAAGTTGCCCCAAGGTCGTTTCTCTTCATAAATACTAATATTTTCCATATAATATGATTATAATATAGAAACACATTTAAACCAAGAATAGTTATTTTTTGTTTTTATTCTTAATTTTATTGGGGTATTCTTTTAATAAGTCGGAAGAGCTTCTGATTTTACCCCCCCGTCCTAAATTAAAAACCATTTCAACGCCAAGCTCTTTGCATAGTTTAAATTCCGGAATATTATCTGCAAACCTATCACCGCCGTTGGCAAAAATATGCGGTCTGATTTTGCGCAACTCCCTGCAAATGCTTATGTCTTTTGTGTTTTTAGAATGTCTTGTAATTACCACTTCATCTACCGAGGACAGCGCCTCAAGAATTTCTTTGCGTTCTTTAGCTAACATAAATTCTTTCCCCTTTTTTTTCCTAATCCAATTATCATTATTTAAAACTACAATCAACTTGTCTCCCAGTTTTTTGGCTTCTTCAAACAATCGCACGTGTCCAATATGAATAGGGTCAAATCCCCCACTGACCACTACCACTTTTTTTTCTTTTTTCATATTTTTAATCATATTTTAAAATATTTTAATATCATCATTATAATAAACTTATTTAAAATAATCTAGGATAGCCCTAAATAATAAAACCCCCACAAAATTGTGGGGGTTTTATTATTTTATTTTTTTGTATGAGTATCTATCTCCGTATGAGTATCCATCTGCGTATTGAGGTAAGGTTTTGGATAAAAATACTTTCTAAAGATTAGAATCAATAACAATATAATAATTAGAATCAGCAACCAGCCAAGCAGTCCGATTTTAAGAAATCCTGAGAAAAAGGCCGCGGCTGAAAGTGAATTGTTGCCTTCAAGATTGTTTAATACATAAGCCATGGCATTTTCTTGAGTACCTTTTTCATTTGTATAAACAAGCAGCGCAGTTGTTACTATTTCTCTATTATTTGGTTTAATTGAATCAAGACGCCCTTCCAAAAATATGGTTCCGTTACCGCCTGCGTTCAAGTCTTCAATCGGAACGTTAAGAGTTTTAGTATTTTCCGAATATGCGCCGCGTGAAGAACTTAAATATGAAACACCGTCAGGAATTACAACTTGAACAATTGGACGCGTTAACTTTTTACTTCCAACATTTTTGTAGGTTACAACATAATAAATAGTATCCCCTGTTTTGATTACAGTAGAACGATTTTCAATCTTTAGCATTATCGGTGAACTTGCGCCTACAATAGTGGTACCCTGAATAATTACCGGTTTTACAGTTGATGATAGAGTTTGAAATACTTTTAAATCCCCTCTGGAGTTGCCATTCTGACAATTGGAAACCAAGCGGAAATAATAAATATTTTCCGAGTTAAGTCCGGTAATTGTATCACTAAATAAAGTATTCCAATTTGAGGAACGAGCTACTGTTTGAAAGCCAAGATTTATAGTTGGTCCATATTCAAAATAGGTACTATAATTTCCTGAACCTGTTAATATGCCATTAAGAGTTGCGCTATTTTGAGTTACATTTGTTGGAATAGTGGAAATGGCGCAAGCGGTTACAACAGGCGCAACATATGAATTTACATATACAGTTACAGACTGAGATTGAGCTTGCTGTGCGCTACCATACGCAGTTAAAACATATGAAGTTGTGTAAGTAGGATAAACAACTTGAGAACCGCTTACTGGAACATTGTAATTAAGATTGGAAATATTTACTGATGTACAGTTAGATGTATTCCAAATTAAGGTTGAAGAACCACCGGAAACAATTGAAGTTGAACTGGCGTTAAAGTTGGAGATGGTACAATTGTTTTGTATTGGCGAGACAAAGACAGTGACAGATTGAGATTGCTGTGTCCCATTTGTTCCATAAGCTGTTAAGGTGTAAGTGGTAGTCGCTGTGGGATAAACAACTTGTGAACCGGAAGTCGGAACATTGTAATTAAGATTGGAAATATTGACAGAACTGCAGTTGTTGGTATTCCAAGACAGAGTAGCAGCCGCACCTGATGTAATAGATGTTGGGTTAGCGTTGAAATTGGAGATTGCGCAATTGTTTTGTATTGGCGAGACAAAGACAGTGACAGATTGAGATTGCTGTGTCC
>ERZ1292625.1795-Hain-H41-01um-R1-1795-length-22998-cov-7_pt1 | contig 22998 bp, 44 predicted proteins | sample MGYA00564400_ERZ1292625 | MGnify/ENA primary metagenome ERZ1292625 (study PRJEB36523, sample SAMEA6512639) | groundwater metagenome | collected 2019-01-08 | study: AquaDiva: Metagenomics assemblies of 32 groundwater samples | reverse complement strand
TTCTCTTCACGGGCGGACTGCAGCCGAAGGCTTCTGATGAAACACCCACGTTTCGAGTGAAGGGCCGGTACCCGACCCTGTGCGCGGGCGGGCATGTCGAAGTCGTCGCGCGAAACCGGAGCGAGAAGCCAGCGATGCTGGAAGTGCGGCTCCGCGGGAAGGCGGTCCGGTGAGCAAGGAGGAGATCGGTGCGCAAGATTAATAATCACGTGGTCCTCATCACGTCTCTGTGCCGCGTCGCTCCTGGTTCCGAGGCGGTTTGCGAGACGAGCCCGATTGGTCTCTTCCGCGCCGATGACGTGGACGTTCGCGAGGGGTTCGAGGTCCTTGAACTCGAGGTGAGCAACTTCGACTCCGGGAAGGGTGCGGCGGTCTTCACGTCATGCCTCGAAGCGTTTCGCCGAGGCGATTGCTTGAAGACGTGCGACACGAGAAGTCCGATTCGGTTCAAGGTCCGTAACACGGGCGACGAGCCCCGCTTCTTCATGGCGTGCCTCCGCGGGAGGATGGTTCGATGAGTACTGCGTTCTTCGAGAAACTCCTCGCCGAGCACGGGGACTCGCCCCGGTCGCTCGACTGGAGCCCGGAGGGACAGGCGGATCGGTTCCGGGTGCTCTGCGAGGTCTCTCGAGATACGCGAGGGCGAGGGCAAGAGATTCAAGCGTTCGGGAAGGTTTCGGTCCTCGATGTCGGGTGCGGGCTCGGGCACTTCCTCAACTACCTGCGCTCGGTCATCGGGCACGACGGCGACTACCGCGGCCTCGACGTCTCGAAGAAGATGGTCGAGGCGGCGCAGCGTCGGAATGCACTGCTCTACGGGGCAGAGACCGCCGCCCTCTTCCGCACCCACGACGCGGTCGCTCACCCGATCCCGGCCGAGTACCACGCCGACTACGTCGTCGCCTCCGGGGTCTTGAACCTGGAGGTGAACGGCGGCGCGGGTGGGGACCACAACGCGATGGAGAACCTCCTCCGGCACTGCTACGACGCCTGCCGGGTCGCCTGCGCGGTCAACATGCTCTCCTCGCGCGCGCCGGAGAAGCGCGAGGGGCGCGTCTACCGCGACCCGGAGTGGGCGATCGAGGCAGCGCTCCGGATCGCGCCCCGCGCGACGCTCCGCCACGATTACCGGCCGAACGACTTCACGCTTTATCTCTATCGAGATCCGCGATGATGATGCCTTTGGACACCATTTTTCCCTTCATCGCCCCCGACGGGAATAGCTATGTCGGTCGTGTGGATCTCGTCGAGATCTGTCGCCGAGCCGATTTGCCTGTCGACACCGGGACGTGTATTGCGGTTCACGGGTCACTTTCCTTGTTTGGTTACAGACCGGTTCGCGAGCGCTATTTCCCCGAGATCGCCGCGGGGGACAAGTACGAGTACGAGATGCGCACCCCGACGCCGTTCGCGAGGGGATCCCTTTTCCGCGGCACCTTCCGCATTGACGATGTGAGTCTCAACACGGACCTTGCGCGGCTGCAGGCGATTGTCGCCGTCGTTCGCTCGCGACTCCCGCGGGCGCGCTTTCTCCTGGCGATTTCGCCGCTCGTCCACGACCTATCGGCCGAGCCGGAGGCGGAGCAGGGGCGCATCTTTCCGAGGATCCTAAACGCACACTCCGACCACCGTGTTTTCTTCCGCGTCGATCGGGCTGGTCTCCCTTATGTTTCTCAGGAGGTTCAGGAGGCGTACTTCCCAGATATAGAGATTATTTACGACTACCTCATCAACGCCTCCGACATCACCCCCGTCTCCCACGGCCTCCTTCACGTCGACCACCGGCTCCTTGACCGCGGCCAGCAGGAGATGTCGATCCTCATCTCCTGCTCGCTCGCGAAGTCCAAGATCTTCGTCCCCCCGTTCAACAAGTGGAACGCCGCCACCGAGGAGATCTGCCGCGAGCACGGGATCGAGCTGGTGAAGTGGGAGGACGGTTGGAAGCACGCGGGGCACAACGGGTTCGACCCCGCGCACGACCGCTACTACCTCCACGAGCACGACACCACGGCCGAGCAGATCGGGGCGTGGATCGACGCGGGGCTCGAGGTGCGCACGTGAGAGTTTTTCGTGCTGAAGGCGGGAGCCCGTATTTATCCGAACCGGTACACTTCCGAAATCGGGGATCGAATCGCTGTTTGGCCGCGGTCGTCGTCCGCGTGCACGATGCCGAGCACGTTGCCCTTTACATATTCCCCGATGTTCATCACGGTGAACATGGTGGGGCGCCGACGTCACCCTCGATCGCGTTCGTGGCGCCGTCGTCCGAGTCCGTTGACAAGGATTCCTGGCACTATCCGTGCGAGTTGTGATGGATCGTCGTCCCCCTTACGTCTCTCAGTCCGTGCACTTTCGTCGTCGCGGGTCCATCGAGTGCCGCGCCGCCCTTGTCGTTCGAATTTGCGGTGACGGAGTGGTTAATCTTTGCCTGCTCCTTGACGAGCAACACGAGGGCGTCGAGTTTCGCTCGGCGGTGTTCTTCGAGCACTACGCGGTGGTGTCACGCGAGCCGGCGGTAGATGACTCCTGGCACTACCCGTGTGACAAGGTCGAGTGATGCTCGACTGGCGCTACTACGCCTGCGACACCTGCATGTCGAGCTTTCGCGACGACGCGCGCGGGGACTTCCTTGCGCTCAACTGGGCGACGGAGGAGGCGGGCGGCATCATTCGCTGTCATTGTGGCGGGGTGTTCGTCGAGGTCCCGGACCCGGCGGAGGACGCGGTGTGATTGTGAGTATTCACCAGCCGAACCTATTCCCTTATGAGGGACTTTTATCCAAAATCCGCCAAAGCGATTTGTTTATCGTTTTGGCCCACGCGCAGTTCGAGCGCGGGAACTACCAAAACCGTTTTCGCCTCGGCGAGAGGTGGTTTACGCTGTCCGTCAATCAGCGCCTCGAGCCCCTCAACAAGAAGTTTTACGCGAACCCGCGGGTGGATTTTGAGGCGATCAAGCGGAGGATTCCCGAGTACGCGGGCGTGCTCTCCCGCTTCGACGACCTCATCCAGGAGTCCCTCGTCCTCACGAACGTCGGGATCGCAAAGCGCGTCTGCAAGATCTTCGGGATCGAGACCCCGTTCGTTTTCGACGGGCCGACGGAGTTGCGGGGGACCGCGCGGCTCGTCGACCTCTGCCGCCGCGCCGGGGCGACCACCTACCTCTCCGGCCCGAGCGGGCCGAAGTACCTCGACTTCGACCTCTTTCGAGAGGCGGGGATCGAGGTCGACGTGCAGGAGCGGGGGTCGGCGCGGGCCGCCGTCGAGCTGCTCCTCGAGAAGGAGATGCACCGTGCCGCGTGAACGTAAGGGGGATCTCGAACAACAGATTGCGCAGTATTTCATCGAGCACGCTGTGCGCCGGAACTTCGGAAACGCAAAAACCACTATCGGTATTTGCGATGTTGTCGGAAGGTTGTCGCGGTCGAGGCGATCCGATTCGGTTCTCGAGAAGGCGAAGCGTATTGCTGTGAAGACCTTGAGAGGGAGAAAGTGACGGACCGACTCCCTAGTAGTTACGTTCGCGTGTTCCGAACCGGTGTCTGCGGGCGCCCCACGGAAGGCTTTGTCGCGGCCAATGACGGTGCCGCTAGTCGTCCCTGGTACGTTTATCGTCGAGATCGCGACGGGAGAACAGAAGTGCTCTGCAATATACGGGGCCGCACGCTGCGCTTCGCCTCTCGAAAAGCGGCTACCGGACGAGCGGGGGTTCAAAATCAGGTTTCCGAACCAGTTGCGGAGGTTCCGTGGTGAATCGGTTCGAGGAGAGAGTATAACCATGTACGATGCGCGCAGCACGGTTTGCGAGTTCCGTCTGATCTGCGGCTCGTCGCGGGACGCGGACCGCTTTCTCGGCAGGTACGAGATGGGCGGGATCCCCGTTCCCGGGGAGATGATCAGCGTCGACGGCTACCCTTACGTCGTCGCGGAGCGTGTCTGGGCCGTCGGTCGGGACACGTTCACCACGCTCGTTTACATCCGCGTGAGCAAGCTGTTCGCGTTCGAGAGCGAGAGCGAGAAAAAGGACGAGTGATGGACCGATTCCCCGTCGACGAAGTTGTGGTATCCGCCAACGAGCACCCGCTCTACCTCCCGTTCTGGCCGATCGTCGCCTGGGCGTACCGGACCGTCTTCGGGGTCCCCGCGACACTCGTCTTCTTGAGCGAGCGCTGCGAGGACGATCCCTTCGTCGCGCAGCTCCGCGAGCACGGGAACGTGGTCCTCGTTCGGCCGGTTCCGGACATCCCGCAGGCCGCGCAGGCGAAGCTCGCGCGCTACTGTTACGCCGCGCAGCAGGCCGGGGCGGTCATCTACATCGACGACATCGACTGGATCCCGATCGACCGAGACTGGCACCTTTCGAAGGTCGCCGCCCGCGCCCCGGGCTCCCTCCTCCTCGTTGGGAGCGAGGTCTACGGCGGTGAAGAAAAAGGCCAGGCCCCGGCGAGTATGATGACCGCCGAGGGGGACGTCTACCGGAAGCTCTTCAACCCGGACGGACTCCCCTTCCCCGCGTACCTCGCGAGCCTCTCCGGGCGCGCGGGCCGGCACCGCGAGGTACGCTCGCGCGTCAACCACGAGGGCATGGACTGCACGACGAATCAGGAGCATCTCGACGGGCAGACCCTCTTTTCCGACGAGGCGCTGGTCGTTCGTCTTCGCGAGGAGCGTCCTGTGCCGGTGACGCTTGTTGTGCGCGGGTACGAACCGGGTGTCGGCACGATCGACCGCGCCTCCTGGCCCTTCAGCCAGCAGAAGCTCGAGCACGGCGGCTACCTCGGGGCGCACACCGGGAGGCCGCTCGCCGAGTGCCTGAAGGGGAACCTCGCGATCGTCGAATACCTCCGCGGCCGGTACGGGGCCGACGACTCCCCGCGGCTCCTTGACCAGTCCCCGGGCATCGACCCCGACATGACGTTCGACGCGCGCTTCCCGCGGGGCGCGCTCGAGTGGGTCCTCGCGAACGTCGATCCGGCGCGGCTATCCGTCTTCGAGTTCGGGAGCGGACACGTTTCGACGAACTACCTCACCCGCTACTACTGGGTGACGTCCGTCGAGGACGATCTCGCGTTCGTCAACATCTACCCGGCGCATTACATCTACGCGCCCGGGAAGCCGGGCGGCTGGTACGACCCGGACCTCGTCCGGTACGGGATGAGCCGCTACCCGCCGTACAAGCCGTACGGGGTCTTCATCATCGACGGACCCGTCGGTTCCGAGCGCCGGGCCGGGATCCTCGCGAACCTCGCCGGGATCGTCGACCTCCGCGTCCCGATCCTCGTCGACGATGTGTCGCGCGACGTCGAGGAAGGGCTCGTCTGGGAGATCGCGAGCAGGGCCGGACGCGAGCCGACGTGGTACGACGGCTTCGCGGTCATCTGAAGGGAGGATCTGGTATGAGCGGTACGGGTTCCGTCATCGACGCCGAGTCGCTCGCGTACAGGAGGTTCCTCGCCGGACTCTGCCCGGAGTGCGGTGAGCGCTTCGGGCAGAGCGGCGCGGACGAGGCGAGGCTCTCCCGGGTGTCCGGCAGCGACCCGAAGGTGCTGGCGGTGCTCGGCCCGTACGTAGAACTCGTCGCGCCGTGCGGGCACGTCGCGATGACGGTCGCATAGGAAGAGGGAAAAATGGGGAACCCGATCAAGGTGTTCAGCGCGTCGTGGGAGGACGTCCTCGCCGACGTGCGCGAGGTGTTCGGGAAGGACCCGCGGGTGACGCGAGAGCGCGTCAAGGCGTACCTCTTTGGGAAGTACGGTTTTCGATGCAAGGATGGCGGGGCGAGGAGTGGGGCGAGGAGTTCTTCCGAGGACATCGTGATCACGCCGCTCGGCACGCCGCAGAGGATGAGCATCACTTCCGAGCGAGGGAGGTCCGAGTTCGCGCTCATCGAGGTGCGCAGCGGGCAGGGGTTCGAGGCGGCGCACGAGGAATGAACCTGCTCCACAAGATCCTCGCCACCGTCGAGACGCGGAGGCGCCACCCGGACGCCTGGCGGCCGGCGTGGCAGCGGCGGATCTTCTGCGCGCTCGGGAAGCATCTCTGTCTCTGCGGGATGCCGGAGGAGCCTGCGGTCCCGCCGTGCTACGGCGCGTGCGCTTGCGGGCGGCGGAAGATGCACAGGGCGTTCGGTACGTGAAATGAGAAACGAGGGCACCGATGGAGCCACCATTGAAAAAACGGAACCAGAGCAGTGCGCCCTCGTCCACAAGAACTGCAGTCACTTGTGGAGCGGAGGCACAGGCTCCGCCACCGTGGCCCGCGGTGATCGAGGCGAGATGACAATCGCCAGGGCGTTACGAACAGGAGAGGTACAGGCATTCATTCGGCCGGTTGAGGTATGAGGAAGTGCTGCCGCTGCCGCCGGACGGGCAGGGAGATGTCTCCGAAGGCGCGGTGGGTGACCGTCCGCAACGAGTGCGGTGACGGCTATCGGATCGTGAAGAACCAGGCGCGGCGCTACTGCGGCGACGAGTCCATGTGCGAGGACTGCGCGCGGACTGCGCGCGCGCGGGCTGCGCTTGCTGCCCCGTGGCGGTCGATCCTTGTCCGATGACGGCGCGCGGGCCGAGGCGTTCCCGCTCCATCTGCCGAAGAGGTTACGAGGGTCGAAATGATCTGCACCGTCGTTCGAAAAAAGTCCGTCGAGGATGTCTACGCCTGCCCGAAGTGCGGGCGCACCCTCACCTGCGTCGGCGACCTCGTCCCGCCCGAGATCGCCGAGATGATGCTCCGGTCGTCCGATCCCGAGGACGTGATCCTCGACGACGGGACGACGCTGGAGGCCCACCGAGAGGTCTGCGGCGGGTCGCTGGAGAAGCGATGAGTGCTAGAACACTACTTCGGATGCTTCGTGATCGCGGTGAGGATGTACGTATCATTCGCGATGTCGAAGTAAAAGCGCCAGCTTCGCGTCACGCGCGCTTGATTCGTATCTCCGTACGGCTTCGCGTCCAGCGACGGGTGACGAGAATTATCGAGCAGAAAACACAACTGCTTGTCGAACGCTTTCTGGATTTCTTTCGGTGCTTTTGCATATTGCTTGGCGAAGTTTTTCGTAATGACGTGGCGCACTTACTTGCGACGCCCCTTTTTTGTTCCGCGGTGGAGGGCGTCGATCCCCTGTTCGGCGGTATCGAAGGGGCCTTCGAACCGACCGGCAGCATAGTCCGCACGACCTGCTGCAATCGAGCGATCGACGATGTTTTTTGCACGCAGACGGATGTCGTCGCCATCGATCACGGCGTCGAGGACGTCTCCGATCGAGATTTTCGCGCGCCGACGCACATCGGCGGGGAGGGTGATCTGGAAGCGCTGCTTCACGTGGACGAGGGGCATCTGAATCTCCGAATGTTTGAAATTCAGCATAGTGCGTCGAAGGTCGTCTGTCAAGGGTTGCGGAGATGAGGCTCGAGTTCCCGGGGACGGGCGCTCCGTCGATCCCAGACGACCGCGGCCTCGCCTCGGCCATCGGGAACGCGAACCACCGCCTGCTCCTCCTCCTCGCCCTCGAGGCGACGCGCGGGAGCCCGCATCCCGTTCTCGAACTCGGGATGGGTTCCGGCAGCACGCCGCAGCTCCACGACTACTGCGCGGCCGAGGGGCGCCTGCTCATCTCCTGCGACTTGGACGCGGACTTCGCGCGGTCCTTCGCGCACCTCGAGTCGCCCCTCCACGCGATTCGCTGCGGGGCGTGGAACCGGGTACCGATTGACCGCCCGTGGAGCGTCGCCTTGGTTGACCACGCCCCGCCCGAGCGGCGGCGGGTCGAAGTCGCGCGGCTCCGCCATTTCGCCGCGATCCTCGTCCTCCACGACACCGAGGAGCGGTCTCCGCGATACGGCTATGACAAAATCTGGCACCTCTTCCACTACCGCGTCGACCTCCGCGTCGACGGCTCGGACCCGGACGCGCAGGCGGACGCCTCGGCCGTCAGCAATTCAATCGACGTCACCGCCTGGGTCGGGGCGCGCTTCCCCGGGTACCCGCACGCGCTCTCGCGGGGTTGGTGATGGCCGACTGGTTCACCCCCAAGGTCTACCCGTACCCGTGCACGCTCCGGTTCGAGGTGGAGGTGCCTCCGCGAACCATCGCGCGGATCCCGCCGCGGGTCGCCAAGGCCGCCATGTACTTCGGCCACCGGGACCGCGTCGACCTCGACCGCATCTACTTCCAGGCGACCGCGCTCGAAGTCGACGGGGATCTCCGCAACGTCGAGATCATCGAGTTTGACGGCCTCGGCTGCGAAGGGCTCGTCCTGGCGGGGAAGACGTGGCCCGCCCCCCGCGCTCCGGCCTCCGTGTTCGCGCGCGGGGATCGGCCGGGGCTCGCCTGCCGCGACGACCTCCTCGCCGAGGACGTCGTCCTCGCCATCGAGAATCGGGCGACCGAACCGCGCGCGGTCGCCGCCTATCTCCGCGGGAAGGCGTCGTTCGTCGACGGCGTGTTCGCGCGCGCCAAGAAGTACATGCGATGATCTCGGGTACGATTCAGGGGTGGCTTACCGACGAGGACCTCGCCGATGTGCGGGCGAAGGTGCCGATCACGACGATCGACGTGATCCCGTACCGGTTGGAACCTCTGTCGAAGCACCTTCGAATCACCGCTGTGTTGTCGATTGGTCTTATCCGTCGCGTGTCTCCCTGGGGCGAGGTGTGGTGTTGGATTGGTGGGCGACTTTGTCGCGGGGAACAGGTCGCGCCTGCGGTCCGGCGTCAGGTCGCCGAGGCGCTCGGGGAAAGCGTTGTGGTCGGTGACTTCGACTCGGCTCGGCCGCTTCGTGTAACCGAGTTCTTTCCCGACCCGCAAGATGGCGCGGGGCTCGACCCGCGGCAGCACGGGGTGAGCCTCGCCTACGCGGTGCCGCTCCGCGGGGAGGTCGCCCCGCAGGGCGAAGCGCTCGGGTTCAACTGGTTCCGCGATCCGTTCGGGCTTGAGATCCGTCTGCCGTTCGATAACAATTTCTGGCCCGGGGTTGGTGAGGCGCTGCGGGATGCGGTCGCGGAGTTGAAGCGGCGGATTGGCGACCCGAAGTTCGACGACGTGGAGGTTTAGATAATGTGCGCGATCGACTTTCCGCAGGCGATCGAGCGTCGTGATCAGCTTTTGTTGCTCGGTGCGCGACGAGTTTCTACTGAGTGTGGGGAAAAGAAAAGGTGCCCGTTTTATGAAACACGCGGGGCCAGGGGCCAGTTATGAGCAGAGCCAGATGAGGATCGCCTGCCGGAGCGCGGCGTGGAGTGAGATGCTCTCCCGCGCCGCTTGCGCTTCCGCACGCGCCCATACGGATGGCGGGAGTCTCATCGCGAAGCGAATGCCGCCCCGCGTGATTCGCTCATAGAAGGGGTTCGTGATCTGCTTACTCTTCGCCGCCGGCATGTAACCTTCTTTCGTGCGCTGATGATGCGGATCCACTCTTCTTCGATAATCTCGACGCACACGACGACGAGTAGGCGCTCGTGGGAGTACCCCGTGAGAACACCGCACTTTACGTGTTCGCGGTCTGGTTGCCATGCGGCGTACGGGTCGCCGAAGGCGGTCACGGCTTCAACGAACGAGACACCGTGCTTCTTTTTGTTCGCGTGTGCCTTCTTCGGATCCCAGGAGAAGTCCACGTCGAGAACTGTATTATCATTCTACACGATGTCAAGGAGGTCTCCGTGAAGCGCGCTCTTGTTACGGGAATAACCGGCCAGGTCGGCTCCTACCTCGCCGAGTCGCTCCTCGCGGACGGCTACGGTGTTCACGGGATCGTTCGGCGGGGCTCTACGATCAACACTTCCCGAATCGACCACCTCTACCGCGACCCGCACGACGTCGAGGCGCGGCTCCGCCTCCACTTCGCCGACCTCTCGGACGCCTCGTCGCTCGGCCGCGTGCTCCAGGAAGTGCGCCCGCACGAGGTCTACAACCTCGCCGCGCAGAGCCACGTCCGGGTCTCCTTCGACGTCCCCGAGTACACCGCCGAAGTGACGGGGCTCGGGACGCTCCGCCTGCTCGAGGCGGTCCGCGCGAGCGGGATCCCCTGCCGCTTCTACCAAGCCTCATCCACCGAGATGTTCGGGTCGAGCCCGCCGCCGCAGTCCGAGGAGACCCCGTTCCGCCCGCGGTCGCCCTACGCCATCGCGAAGCTCGCCGCGCACTACTTCACCATCAACTACCGCGAGGCGTACGAGATGCATGCCTCCTGCGGGATCCTCGGGAACACCGAGTCGCCGAGGCGGGGCGAGACCTTCGTCACCCGGAAGATCACCCGCGCGGCGGCCCGGATCAAGCTCGGCCGGCAGGAGAAACTCCACCTCGGGAACCTCGACGCCGAGAGGGACTGGGGCCACGCCAGGGACTATGTCCGCGCGATTCGGCTTATCGTCGCGCAGGAAGTGCCCGGCGATTACGTGGTCGCGACCGGGGTGTCCCGCACGGTCCGGGAGTTCTGCGAGGCCGCGTTCTCCTACCACGACCTCGACTGGCGAAAGTACGTCGAGGTCGACCCGCGCTACTTCCGCCCGACGGAGGTCGACGCGCTCCGCGGGGACGCGTCGAAGGCCCGGCGGGTGCTTGGCTGGGCCCCGACCGTCACCTTTCCGCAGCTCGTCGAGGAGATGTCGCGGGCGGACTACGAGGCGGAGCGGGAGGGCTTGACCCGCGACAAAAACAGTTCATAATTGTGACCATAATGAGGTGGCGGATCGTCTTCACGGAGAGTGCGGAGGAGGATCTCGCGCGCCTGCGCCCGTTCGATCGCGCCCGCGTTTTGCGCGCGATCATCGACAATTTGTCCTACGAGCCGACCTCCCCGACGAGGAACCGCAAACGTTTACGAAAGATCGACGAGAACGCGCCGCCCTGGGAACTCCGCGTCGGGGACGTGCGGGTGTACTACGAGGTGCGCGAGGGGATCGTCACCGTGAAGGTGCTCGGTGTTCGCAACAAGGGTCGTAAAACGACAGGAGAGACGTTGTGAAAACGCTGGCAGTCGGCGAGGTGAAACGGAAGTTCAGCGAGGTGCTGCGGGATGCGCAGTGTGAGGAAGTGGTCGTGACGAAGCACGGTCGTCCGATCGCCCGTATCAGCGGTGTCGAGGGGCGCGACATCATCGACGTCGCGCGGACGGACGACCCCGCGTTCCGCCAAGCGCTCCGGAATCGCGCGAGGGAGCCGACCAGCTCGGTCGAAGATGTGGCCGCGCGACTGGGCGTGGTTCTGCGCGCCCCTCGGCGCGGGGGGCGGCGTGGCTGAACTCGCGCGCTTCTACGGCATCGTGATTGCCGTTTTCTTTCGCGAACTCGGGCAGCACAACCGCCCGCACGTTCACGCGCAGTACGCCGAGCACGCAGCGTCGATCGCCATCGACGACGGTGAAGTCCTCGCGGGCGGGCTTCCCCGACCCGCGCTGAGGCTCGTCCGAGAATGGCTCGACCTCCGGCGCGAGGAGGCCGCCGCCGCGTGGGAGGCCGCCTGCGAGGGGCGGCGACCGGGAAAGATCCGCCCGCTCCGCGGGCGCAGGAGGAAGTGAAATGGCGCGCATACCTTTCGTGCGGATGCTCGAGTGGCTCGGCGGGAACGAGGTGAGGCTCTTCTTCTCGAGCGGGAAGATCGTCGAGGTCGCGCTCCCCGTCGATGACGCGCGGGGCGCAAAGGTCGTTGACGGGGGGCTCGGGATCGACCCCGGCGACGGGCTCGAGATCAGCGCGTGGGATCTCTCGCGGGTCGAGGGGCGCGTCCTCGCCCCCGGTCGCCGCGGGTGGGAGGGTTCGTCGCCGCCCGCGCACCGGAGGACAGATCGGCGGCGCGAGTCGGTAAGCCGTTAACGCCGGGGGCGTGTCCGACGCTCGGCCGTCTTCGCGACACCCATCCGGTCCCACACCTCGTCGATCGGGGTCGACGGGCCCTTCGCGCGGTCGGCGAGCATCTGCCAGAACGCCTCGCGCTCGGCGATGCGGGCCAGGTCCTCCCCGGCGGCCCCCCGGAGGCGCGCGATCGGCTTCCCGTGCCGCATCACGACGACTTCCTCCTCGTTCGACGTCTCGAGCGTCTTGCCGAGGGACTTCCTCATCTCTGCTACGGTGACGGTCTTCACAGCGACTCCTCCATCGTTTTTCTGCCTTTTTTGAAAATTTCCAACACGAGGACCGTCAGCACTCCTGCGGCGTCGAGGCAGTAGAGGACGCGGTAGGGGTCGACAGTCAGCTTCCAGACCGGCACGCCGAGGTGCGCGAACTGTGAGGGCACGTCGCGGCACGGTTTCTGATGGCACGTCTGCGTGAACGGCTCGTGGGCGAGTGCCCCGTCGAGCACCTGTCGAATGCGCGCGCGCTGATTCGTTCTGATGCGGAGCAGATCGTTTCGCGCGTCGTTGGAGATGTTGATCTGCCAGCGGTTCCGTGTCATATTCTGTACTGTAGATTGTACGTTATTCGTCAACGGTATCAAGGACCGCAGGCAACGCACCCCCGGGCACGCTCGACTACGGCGTGCGGTTCTCGACGGGGCTCGCGGTCGCGCTCGCGGGCGGGAACCCTCGCCGACGTGACAGGCGCGTTCGACTAGTAGGTAAAAAACCAAGTAGTTTTCGGCAGTTACAGAAACTTTCACTTTTTTACTTGCATTTTCGGAACGTCGCTGCTAACTTGTTGTGCGTGGACGACAACAGCAAGAGAGTAGCAAGGTGGACCGGGTGTCCCGGAGCGGTGCGCGAGCGCAAGAGGACGCGCGAGTTCCGGGCCAGGCGCAACGCCGTGAACGCGGCGCTCGTTCGGTTCGAGCAGTTCGCGGGCACGAGCACCGCAACGCAAGTGGTGCGCGCCCACCTGGAGGCGCTCCATTTCGGCCCGTCGACGAAAATGTCCCGCCGCGCCTGGGCGGTCGCGCAAGAGATCCTGCGGCTCGCGAAGGTCCTCGACGCCGAGCTTTGCGATCTCGTGCGTTTTTGCGAGACAAATGTCGACAGTTAACTCCAGATGGCGCGTCGGGCAGCAGGTTATGTCCCGCGACGTAGGGCGGCGGATGCGGCGCGCGTGGGTCATTGTGCCGCGCCCGTACGGTCACCGGAGCGGCAGCGTCACCGACGGCGCCGACATCCAGTGGGCGGACATCCAGCGCGATCCAGAGCACGATCGGGTTTACGGGTCGCCGAGCACGGGCGGCTGGTGCTACGACCTCGCGGACGGTTGGGACGACAAGGCGGCGGACCTCGACGCGCTCGGGTTCATTTTACGCTGCGTCGGGCAGTACGCCGCCGACAAGCTGGCGCGCGAGACGTTAAAAACCTCACAGTACGAGGAGCCGGATCGTGGGTAACCACATGGTTTTCGCGTGGAACGGTCGGCGCTTCGCGCCCTACCACCCGTACTCGACGTACGAGACCGCCGAGGAGGCGATCGCCCGCGAGGTCCCGCGGTGGGACGCGGGGAAGAAGCTGAAGGTCGTCGACCAGGCCCGCGCGGGCGAGGCGTGCTCGCGGGGCTTCGAGGTGTCTCACGAGCGGGAGTGTGACGACACATGACACCCGTTCGGTTGTCGATCGCGCACCTCTACCGACACTGCGACGCGAGCCCCGACGAGATGCAGCAGACACACGAGTGCGTGTCCGGTGAGCGGCGGTGCGCCTATTGCGGCGTCGCGCTGCACCCGTATCCGTGCAACGGCTGCGGCCAATTCCTTACCGCACGCGAGATGCACGAGAACGGCTCGCGCTGCGACGAGTGCGTGTAGAGCAGAAAGCAGCTTGACGAGAACGAAAGTCAGCGGTAGCTTGCCGACAGGAGCTTTCGAGATGACCACCGACAGCCACGACAAGCTCCGGAAACGATTGACCTCCGCGGCCCGCGCCGCCACCTCGACCCGCGCGGGTTCGACCGGGCGCGCGACGAGGTCGAGCGCGCCTACGTCTGCGGGGAGATCGGCGACGGGGACCACGACGACCTCTTCAACCGGTGGCTCGACTGGCGCTGGGGGAAGTTCGATCGGAGACAGCATGCGAGGAGATCTTCATGACCGACAATTTTCCGATTTCCGCCGAGCTGGTAGCGGTCGAGTTCCAGAACATCGCGAAGAGCAGCAAGGTCTTCGTCGCCGCCGTCGACGCGGACGCGCTCTGGTTGAAGTACCTGGCCGCCTTCCCGGAGGGGACCGACCCGCGCTTCAAGCAGCGGACGGAGCACGACTGCTCCTGCTGCAAGCAGTTCATCCGCCGCGCCGGGAACGTCGTCTCTGTCTCTGACAGCGGCGTCATCGTCACCGTCTGGGACCGCGCTGCCGAGGAAGCGCCGTATCCCTACAACGTCGTCGCAGCTTGCCTCCGCGATGAGGTACGGGCGGCGAGCCTCTCCGACCTCTATCGCGTCAGCGCGAACGAGGTCAGCTTCGGTGCCCAGCAGACACACTCGCTCGACAAGGACTCGGGCAAGGCGCTCACCTGGAACCATTTCTATACGGGGGAGATCCCGAAGAACTTGCGGGTGGTGTCACCGGATCAGGTGCGCGGCGATTACCAGACGACGGTGCAGGTCTTCGAGCGGGGCCTGACCGAGCTGGCCCCGGACGCGGTCGAGACGGTGCTCTCGCTCGTGGACGCCAACGGCCTCTACCGCGGCGAGGAGCACCGACCGGCGATCGCGGCGTTTCGGAATGCGCAGCAGGCGTTCCTCTTCAAGAACGAGCGCGACCGGCAGGTCTTCGCGTGGATGAACGCGCACGGGCCGGCGGCGCGGTTCCGGAACACCGTGATCGGCACTCTCGTCCAGGACCTCTCCGAGGGCCAGGACGTGGAGCGCGCGGTGCAGAGCTTCGAGCAGAAGGTCGCCCCGCAGAACTACAAGCGGACGAGTGCCGTCATCACGCCCGGCATGGTGAAGAAGGCGATGGAGACGATCGAGCAGCTCGGGCTCGAGTCGGCCCTCGAGCGGCGCTTCGCCGTGATCGGCGACATCTTCGTGAACGACGTGAAGTGGGTGGACGGCGCCGCCCGGCCGCTCATGAAGGGCGGGCTCGGGGACGTGCTCATGCAGCACGCGACGACTGCGAACCCGAAGAGCACGGAGAAGGATGAGGAGCGCGCCGAGGAGATCGGCCTCGACGACTTCATGCGGAGAATCCTCCCCGAGGCGACCGGCATGGAGGTGCTCTTCAAGGGCGAGCACCTCGGCCACCTCGTCTCGCTGACGGCCCCGGTGCACCCGGAGCCGAAGCAGCTCTTCCGCTGGTCGAACGACTTCGCCTGGTCCTACGCCGGGAACGTCGCCGACTCGATCGCCGAGCGCGTGAAGAAGGCGGGCGGCAAGGTCGACGGCGCCGTGCTCCGCGTGTCGCTCTCGTGGTTCAACTACGACGACCTCGACCTGCACGTCTTCGAACCGTCCGCGTGCGGGATCGATTTTTACCACGACCACATCTACTACGGGAACAAGCGCGGCGCGTCGGGCGGGGAACTCGACGTCGACATGAACGCCGGGCGCGGCACCACGCGCGAGCCCGTCGAGAACGTCGTCTGGATGAGGGCGATGCCGAACGGCGCCTACAAGGTCGTGGTGCACAACTTCGCCCAGCGCGAGACCAGCAACGTCGGGTTCGTCGTCGAGGTGGAGAGCGGCGGCAAGCTCTCGCACTTCTCCTACAACAAGACTGTCCGCAGCGGGCACATTCACGTCGTCACGCTGCACGTGAATGGCAGCGTGGTGGATCTGGAGGTCGGAGACCCCAGCATCACGGCGGCGAACGTCTCGCAGGAGAAGTGGGGCCTCCAGACCGAGCAGTACGTGAAGGTGAACGCCGTCACTCTGAGTCCGAACTACTGGGGCGACAACGCCGTCGGCAACAAGCACACCTTCTTCTTCCTCGACGGGGCGAAGTGCGATGAGCCGATGCGCGGGATCTACAACGAGTTCCTGCACCCGCGGCTCGAGCCCCACCGCAAGGTGTTCGAGGTCATCGGCGAGAAGACCAAGTGCCAGCCCGTCTCCGTCGATGGTGGGCAGCTCTCGGGGCTCGGGTTCTCGTCGACGAAGCGTGCCTCCGTCGTCATCAAGGTCCACCAGGGCAAGAAACATCGGCTGTTCCACGTCCGGGTCGGCGCGTAGCCGATTCGGCAACCGACAAAAGGAGAACGATCATGTCCACCATCAACCCGTTCGAGTACGCCGCCCGCTGCAAGCTCCGCTTCCCGTCCCTGCGCGGCTACCTGTCCGTCGAGCAGCTCTGGGATGTCCCGCTGCGCTCGTCGGACGACTTCAACCTCAACGCCGTGGCGAAGGCCGCGGACAAGGCGCTCAAGGCGGCCACCGAGGAGAGCTTCGTCGACGCCGAGCGGACGCCGGAGCACGACCGGCTCGAGACATCGCTCGAGATCGTCAAGCACGTCATCGCGATGAAGCTCGGCGAGGAGGCGGCGGCGAAGAAGCGCGCGGACAATCGGATCGAGAAGGAGAAGCTCCTCCGGATCCTGGCCGAGAAGCAGGACGGGAAGCTCACCGCGCTCTCGGAGAAGGAGCTGCAGCGCCGCATCGAGGCGCTGGACGCCTGATGCCCGCCGCGCGCGACCCGCACCCCGCCGTCCTGATTCCGGCCATCACCCTCCTCGGGACGGCGCTTCTCTACGGCGTCTTTCGGCTGGTGGAGGTCCTCTCGTAGTCGCGGAGGTTTATCGGATGCGCACCCTCTTTCTCGCCTTTCTTCTCGCCCTCTCGGCCTGCGCGGGACCCATCCACCTCGCCGGCCGGTACACGGACCCGTGCGCGCGGGAGGTCCGCGACCCGCGCCTGAAGAATCAGACGCTCTACCCGATCCGGCTCTGCGACTGATTCAGAAAGGAGGCTCTTATGCGCGATGTGTTCCTGCTCGTCGTCGTACTCTGCTTCTTTGCGATCTCCGGCTGCGCCGAGGGCCGGCGCATCACCTTCACCTGGGAGCCCGTCGATGCTGCCGTTCTGGTGAACGGCTTCGCGCACGAGTTGATGCCGCCCGGCGGGGTCGCGGTCGGCGTCGCCCCGAATGAGGCGCGGCAGCTCGACTGCGCCGCCGCCCTCGCGGTCGACCGGGAGATCGCAATCCGAGCGTCCCCCGACGGGGAGGGGGGCGACTACACCCTCTTCGGCGAGGCGGTGGGCGGGGCCGAGATGCTCGACGAGGCCCCCGGGGCGAGGCGGTGGGCGGTTCGCGCCCCCGCCCGTGGCGGGCTCGAAATCTGCGTGCTGCCGGTGGTGCGGTAACGGAACCCGCCTTCGGCGCGTGCTGAAAGAAAAAGGAGACCCTGATGCGCTTGATCTTCACCACCCTCGCCCTCCTCGCCGCGGCCTGCGACGTCGAGCAGCAGCCCCCCTGGCGGCCCGGGGACCCGTGCCCCGACTACTGCGCGAAGGTCGACCCCCGCGACTGGGCGATCGACTGCCTCTCGTGCGGGGCGGACGGGGGCGCGATCGCGCCCGATCTCGGAGGTTCGAAATGAAAGCGAACAACCTGAAGAGAAAGAAGAGCGTCGTCGACCTCTCCGGCCTCGCGCCCGATCAGCGCGAGCGGGTCGAGCGCGCGCTCCACCCGCGGGACACGGTGTTCTCGCGCCGGTTCCGCGCCCGGGACGTCGAGGCGTGGCGCCTCGCGGCCGAACGGGCGCAGATCTCGCTCCGGGACTGGATCGAAGGGGTCCTGAACCTTGCCGCGCGTGAGCGGGTGCGGTAATGACGGCGTTCGTTGTCGGACTCCTGGGCGGGTGCCTGAGCTGGTTGTTGGTATTTGCTGCAGTTCGAATCACCCGCGCCCTTGATCATCCCAGGGTTCCGAAACCGGTGCTGGGGGATGAAGCGTTTATCGCACTGCGTCGGTTCATGAAGCGTATAGACGGCCTTGGCGATCAAGCTACCGCGATTCGTGAAGTTCTTAAAACACACCGTTTTTCAGAAGAGCAGCTCGCCGCCTCGTCGATGCGGTACTCGGATTTCGACGGTCGCTTCGACGACCACTATACATGGGCGCTCCGGCAAAACGGTGTTCTCATCGCAGCCACTTTGCAGGAAAGAACTCGCGCCGTCCTCACCGAGGCCGAGGAAAAAACGATCGAACGTTTGCTCGCAGAGTCAGACAAGCCCTGACTGCAACGAAAAGAGGACCTGAATGGGAAAAACAAAACGATCCGCCCTGGTCGAAGCCATGCGCCGGGCGAGCGAGCGCGCCGTGGCCGAGACCCCGCCCCCGCCCGACGAGCACCTCGCGCTCGTCCGGCATTTCGTGGAGCTGGCGAAGTGCGGGGAACGGGGACTGCAGGCGGTCGAGTCGTTTATTCGATCGCTCGGGGCGGACGATCCGACGTGGGAGCGCGTCCGGGCCGCGATCGACCTCGACGAACTCCTCGTGAACGCGATCGAGAGGTACGCCCGCAAGATCTGCGAGTGCACGACGATCGAAGACGCTCGCGCGCTCGTCGCGTACGCTGAGGACCCCCTCTTCCAGCGCGTGCGCGACCTCGACGCGCTCTTCTTCCAGGAGCAGAAGAGCTTCAACGAGTCGTGGTTCGCCGAGCGGGCCGAGGCGATCGAGAAGGCGCTCGGGGGCGGGTGATGGGCCGACCGATCGAGATCGAATTTTCCGAGCGGGAGATTCGCCGGGTTATCGCCGAGCACTTGCCGAGAGCGCTTTACTTCCGGCTCCAGACTGCGCGGGTCGCGCCATGCAATCTTTGACATCTTACGAACTGCATCGGAGTCCGATCGGGTCGGTGCCGAGGTGTTTATCGATCATCTCGTGGAACAAGTCGTGGAGGCCGCCCGCGACAGTACAGACGCTCTTGGCGGGGCCCGCCACTACGACATTGCCTTCGACTGCGACGGGCGCTGGTTGTCGTACACCTTCGAGGTGCCGTTCGGGTTCTGCGACGGCGACGAGAACAAGGAGGACACCGTGAAAGAGATCAACGTGGACGTCGGGCGGCAGTTCATGGACCTGGCGGAGGCGGCGCGGGTGCTCAGCGAGCGCCTTGACGCGCTGACGAAGCGGGTCCTCGACGGCGAGGCGGCCCGCGCTGAGCTGCGGGAGGTCCTCCGAGGCCGCGGGATCGTGGTCGCGGCCGGCGCGCCCGCGGCGGCTGCGGCGCCCGCACCCGACGGGAACGGTGTGACCGCTCCTCCCGTTGTCGGCCCCTCAAAGGCGGTGGCGTCCTTCGACTACGCGAACGCGGAGCGCGTTTCGGGTTTCCTTGCCGCGCTCAAGAACGGTCCGCGCTCGACCTCGGCGATCGCTCGGGCGCTCGATCTCGAGGATGCGGATGCGGAAAAGGTCGCCGCCCTCCTCGCCGAGGGCCGGATCGAGCGCGTTCGCATCCCGTTCCACGGGTGGGGCTGGGCCTCCCGGGGGTGGGTGAAGACGAAGAAGGCGACCCCGAAGCCGAAGTCGACGTCCGCGCCCAAGCGCACCGCGAAGGTCGCGAAGAAGGCTCCCCCCGCGACCGGCCTCCAGGCGCGCGCCCTCGCGCGTCTCAATGGACTGGTGTACCCCGTCGAGAGCGAGGTCGCGATCGCCCGCGCCCTCAATGCCCGGCGGCGGGACGTGGTGCGCGCGCTCCAGCAGCTCGCCAAGGCGGGGGTCGTCAAACGCGCTCCCGGGGCGCCGAGGAAGCAGGAGGGCGCGAGGTGGTTGCCGATGCCGCCCTCGGCATGACAGTGGGGGCGCTTCTCGGACTCTGCTTTTTTCTATTTGCCGGGGTCTTCTACTTCCTCGGGTGGCGACACGGCCACCGCCTCTTCAACTACCTCGAGGCGGAGGAGGCGGCCGGGTCAAAGCTCGCCGCGAGGCTCCTCACCGCCGCGCGGGCGGACCCGACCGGGGCTCGGCACGACCCGGAGGTCACGGATCCAATACAGCTCTTCGATACCATCCGCCGCGACCTCGCTGCGGCACTCGAGGACGACGATCGACTCGACCGACTCGGGCACCACCTCGGCCAGGGGATCGTCATGACGCTCGAGGAGCAGCTTGAGGTCGTCGCGCTCTTCCAGTACGATCCCTACCGGCGCGGGGTGCGGCGGATGTTCGTGGAGCAGATGGGTGCCCACAAGAAACAACTCCCCCCGGATCGCGCCCGCGCGATCCTCGACGACGCAAGGAGCGATCGAGCGCGAGATCGACACTGGGATTTCTACGATGCGTACTGACGCGAAGCGCACCGCCGCGCGTGCTCGCTCTATGGCGACTGCCGAGATCGAGCGCGAGATCCTCCGGCTCGTGCTCGTCATGCACCGCGCCCCCGACCCCGGCGAGGACGCCGTCTGGGAGGCGGCGATGGACGACCTGCACGAGGTGGTCCGCACCTACGACGACCGGGTGCGGCGCGGGTTCGAGAAGGGCGACCCCGTCGATGTCGCGCAGGGGCTCGCTATCCCCCGCGCGGACGACCGCGTTTTCCTCCGCGAGAAGAAGCACATGGAGGAGATCAAGGCGATCGCGCACTACGTCGGGATCTCCGTCTCCGGGTGGGCCCGGAACCGCCTGCTCATGGCGGCCCGGCGCGAGGAGCGGGAGCGCACGGCGATCGCTGGAAGGACGAAAAAATGAACACCTTCATCTACCGCTTCCACGCCCGCCCGCCGACGGAGAACGGGGACCTCGCCCGGAACCTCTTGCTCCGCGGGCACCGCTACGGGAACGCGCTCATCGCGATCGAGCGGGAGTGCCGGGGCCGGTACCGGGAGATCGAGCGATCCATCGTGCCCGTCACGGTCGCCGACGCGGTCGAGGTCGCGGAGGCCGCGGAGGAGCGCGCGGCCCTCGCAATCCGGGCGGCGCGGAGCGCGTTCGCCGATGTTGAGGTACCGGACGCGACCACACTCGAGCGGGCACTCGCCGAAGCGCGGGCGGTGCTCAAGGCGGCGCGGGCGGCGTACAAGGAAGCGAGTGGTCCGCTCCGCGACGCTGCTCTCCTCGTCGGCGCGGCGCGCGAGGTCGAGAAGGCGGAACGCGAGGCCGCAGAGGAACGCGATCGCGACGACGTTCGGATCGGCGACCTTTTGCGGACGCCCGCGCTTCTCGCACCCGTATGGGTCCAGCTCCCGCGGCAGAACGGGCGGCGCGTGAGCGTGCGGCTGGGGCGGGGCCGAAAAACGCCCGCCGCCGAGAAGGCCCAGGCGAAGCTCGATTCGACGACCGCTCTCCTCCAGGGCGCGCCGGGGGCGATCTGGGATCTCGCGGTCCGGCTCCACGAGAGCGATACCGCAGCGGCAGCGGCGACCCGTGCGGCGCGCGCTGAAAGCAAGCTTCCCTGGGGAGTTTACACGCTCGTCGAGGAGGCGGTCGAGCGGGCCGCGAAGGAGACGGCCGGCGATCCGCACGCGCCGCGCTTCCGCCGGGGCGCGGGAGAGACGGACTCGACGGGCCGGATCCTTCTCGCCGAGGAGGGCCGCATCGGAGCCCCGCAGTTCCCGGGTGGACTCCACGTCGCGGACGCGTTCGCGGGCACGACCCGGTTCCGCTTGGAGGTCTTGCCACTCCCCGAGCGGGTGCGAGACACGCGGGTCTCCATGTCGGGAGAGCCCGTCTACCGGGAGCCCGGCAACTGGACGTCGAAACGCCGACACGCGATCGTGCGGATTCGGGCGGGCTCGACGGAGAGCAAGGATCCGCGCTGGATCGCGTGGCCGATCCTCTATGACCGCCCGTTCCCCGAGGACGCGGTGATTCGGCGGGCGTGGGCGATCTGCCGGATCGTCGCGGGGAAGGAGCAGTGGGAGATCCACGTGACGCTCGCCCTGCCCGATCCCGCGGCGCGCGCGATCCCGTCCGAGGGGCCGCGGGTCGTCTCGATCGACGTCGGTTGGCGCGCGACAGCCGGCTACCGGGTCGGCTACCTCGTCGACCTCCAGGGTCGGTCGGAGGCCGTCACGGCCCCGCTCGTTTCGCGCGCGGCGGCGCGGCACCGACGCGCGTGGGCCGACCGCTCGGGGAGCATGAAGTACCCGGGCATGGACAGCGCCCCTGCGGCGCTCGTCCGTGCTGGGTGGAAGCAGACGATCCCCGACGCGCTCGCCCATGCGGATGTGGTCCGCGGCTTCCGGGACGATCACTTCAACGTGGCACGCGGGTTCCTGCGGGTCTACCTCGACGGGATCGACGTACTGCCCGTGTGGCTCGCCGAGCGTGTGCAGTACCTCGCGCAGTGGCGGGATCCGCGGAAGCTCGCGCGGCTCCTCCGGCAGTGGGAAGCGGCGGCGCCCGACGACCGGATCACGGGCGGCGAGGCGATCCTCGGTGGGCTCCGGGCTTGGTCCGTGAGGAACCACCACCTATGGGAGATGGAGGCGCACGGACGCCAGCACGTCTTCGATCTGCGGCGCGAGCATTACCGTGTGCTGGCGGCCCGGATCGCCCGTGATTACGACGTCGTGATCGTCCCTAAGATCGACCTCCGAGACTTCGCGGTCGGGCCGGCCCCGGAGGAGGGGCCCGCGTCGAAAGATCGCCCGCTCCGGAAGGCGCAGCGGGCCTGCGCGCCGTCGGAATGGATCGGGGCTGTGCTTCAGGCGGCGCGCCGCGAGGGCTGTCAGGTTGTCGAACTGCCGCCCGCGGATCTCCACGAGGGCGCGCGCGGCGACTCGCGCACCTGCCACGTCTGCGGGAGCGTCGAGACCCTCGGAGCAGACCTCATCCACGCCTGCGCGGGCTGCGGTTCCGTGTGGGATCGCGACCCGAACGCCTGCACCAACCGCCTGCGCCGGGCTGGTTACGACCCCACGCGAGCGCTCCGATGCGCGGTTTCCCTGGAGGACCGCTCGCAGGCACGTTCTCCGACGAAGACGCCCGCGAACGCAGTTGGTGAAGGGTCCGGAACGGGCGCCGCTTTCGGGAGTGCTCGCAAGACGGTTCGCAAGCACTTGGTTTGATAACTAAATAAACGCGAGAGGATCAACGGCACCGGGACGCCGGAGAGATCCCGACTAGAGCACGCGCCGTCGCTGGAAGTCTACCAGGAGCGGATCAACGGCACCGGGACGCCGGAGAGATCCCGACGAAACCCCCGTGGAAACCC
>ERZ1292625.1794-Hain-H41-01um-R1-1794-length-23010-cov-9_pt1 | contig 23010 bp, 24 predicted proteins | sample MGYA00564400_ERZ1292625 | MGnify/ENA primary metagenome ERZ1292625 (study PRJEB36523, sample SAMEA6512639) | groundwater metagenome | collected 2019-01-08 | study: AquaDiva: Metagenomics assemblies of 32 groundwater samples | reverse complement strand
TGAGGTACCCAGTCCTCGGGCAATATGCGAGGGGCCGGTCATCCATATCTTCTTTAATAGTTATACTTTTCGAACATCTTGTTAGACTAAATAATATAGGAACTTTCTTTTCTATGTGTTCTGGATTTCTTAGCATTCATGATCAACAAGCATCATTTATTCATTAGGTTTTGGCACATAAATGGCACGCTTATCGAGCGACAGCTTAATAACTAAATTGAGAGGAACTAAATCCATGAAGTCTATATTAATTGCAATGTTGCTAATTTCTTCGACAGGGTTTGCAAACAACGAGTGTTCTAATGCCACCGTAAAGGTTTTTGAATGTGGATCAGGCCTTAAGCACGACCAGCCTTATGTCATCGTCGCTAAGTTAATTCGGATTTCTGATGGGGTTACAATCACTCGCTCATTGGTAGCTAGATTTGATGATTTGCCCACTTGCCGTGACGGTGCAATTCAGGCAAACCGACAAAAGTAATCAAAACTCCTCGAAGGAAGCTGAGTTCAACCGCCAATCACTAGTTTCCTAGAAACAAAACAACCATCAAAAGGCTCGAAGGCGATTCGGGCCTTTTGATTTTTCAGGTAACTCAAAAGACAAAATCACTTTCGCAATCTTTTTGAAGCGCCTTCATCATTCACATAAAGGCCGCGATCTCTATAATCGTCTCCTGTCAGCATCCGAGTGAACGTGCTTGCACTAATAGGCCCGTTCTTATAGGTCGCTGCTGTCTGATCATAAGCTTGATTGCCAGATCGGCAAAGCCGATGCCGAAGACCCCGATCCAGAAGTACAAAATGATCTTTAGACTGTAATCAAATAAAATGAACATAGATCCCTCTTTTTCAAACCCCCATCACGCCAGCTCCGAGGATTCGATTTGATTTTTCTTTTTCCAAGGGATATTAAAGACTCTTAACGCGGTTGCCCCTTGCTCGAACAATATGGCACGGGGCCTACCATTTAAATACGGTACCTATGTCTCAGTACTCACATACTCAGCCTGCGCGCTTAGACTTGAAGCTAACCGATGTTACACGCCGAGATTCTCTAAGTACGAGATTAATTTCTCAATGCTTAAGGTTGAGATCTTGCCGTTTAAAAGCTCACTGACTAGCGGCTGCGGGACATCAAGAATTTTCTCAAGCTCTCGCGGGGTAATCTTGTGCTTTTCGATGATGTCTAAAATTTTAAGGTACAAGTCTGATTTCAACGTCAGCGACACGCTTTCTTCTTTACTAAATCCTAGATCATGAAATACAGATTTATTTTTTTTCATGACAGTCTCCTTACAAAATTGATTTGAGCCTTTTCTTTGCGCTTTGAGAAGATATTCAAAAACAACCGCCGATGTCCCTAAGTTATTTAAAAGAAAATATAAAAGAGGAGCAGCGGTGAAACGCCAGAAAGAGGTAACTGTAAACTAGTTTGTCGGCGCATCGACCTCTAACCTCAATAAACTGTCTTTCTCACCTTAAATCCTGGCACTTCTTTTGTATAAATCGAGTATAAAACTAAAAGGTGGTTTATATGAAAAATCTCGTGTTTGTACTTTCCTCAGTCCTGATAGGATTCAGTTCATTTTCGGCGTTCGGTAGAGATGTATTAGAATCTGATCAAAAAATCCGCGATCTCACTGAAATGGTCAAAAAAAATGTTGCTGGATTCCCTAGTGATATAAATGCTCTTGAAGCCAATGAATTAGTAGTAATTCAGTCTCCTGAGCATGTTTACATAGTTGGAAACTTTTTTACCAAAGGGCAAAGTGTTGACGTCATCGACGCGAAAGTTACGGCGGATAAGATCGAACTCAAGGGCATCTATTATAACATCGGCAATTTAGATGGTAATGCAGTTGCGAAAAGTCTTGCGACAATCCAAGGCAACTCAGCTTTTAAAACGTTTATGAAAAAAGACAGATTCAAAGGCTTAGTTCGTATTGATGTTGAATTACTTGCTAACGATGGCAGTGTGGATATGAAGAAAGCTGAACCAATTTACCGCCAGGCAATCACATCAGAATAATTTTTAACAAAGTCAAATCCAACGACCTTGGTGTCTAATGCCGAGGTCATTTATGAATGAAAGCAACTCAAGATCGTTTTGATTATAATCCCTACTTAACTTGTCGCTCAATAATCATGAAAGCTCAGATCTTTGGATCGGTCTCTGATTATCGCCATTAAAAGGGGCCCGTTTAATAAAGATATGGGTAAAAGCCATCGACGTTCGATATTAAGCAACAACGATAGAAGTAGTCTCGCTTCTGCTACAAATTTTTCAAGCCTTCAATCAAATCACTAGCCATCAAAGAATCCAGCGATTTCCCCTGACGAATTCGTTGATCCGCCAAATCCCCATGAACCCATGCTCCTAAGACTGCAGCTTTTTCGGGACTCAGTCCCTGAGCCAAATAAGATCCGATTAAACCCGACAAAACGTCTCCTGTTCCGGATTTTGCTAAAGAAGGATTTCCCGAAGCAATGATGTAATTTACACCTGCCGAATGAACGACTGTGTGAAAGCCTTTAAATAAAATAACACCGCCAATTTTATCTGCTGCTTTTGCCGCCGCTTCAAGGCGATTTTTTTCTAAATCTTTCGCTGGAATTTGAATCAATCGCGATAACTCCCCCGCGTGAGGAGTCGAAATCCAATTTGCTGGCAATTTTTTAGGTTCACTTTTAAAAAAAGAAAAACCTCCGGCATCGAAAACAACTGGAATTGAAGTTGTTTTTAACTTTTTATAAATTTCTTGCGCGCGATCAGAAATTTTTAATCCTGGACCAAAAATCACAGAACTTATATTTTTTTGTTTTAAAATATTTTCAAACTCGCTGAAATCTTGAATCAAATAATCGGGTGCTGCTCGTCGATATATTTTTTCTGAATCGGAAAGCACAGAAACATAACCGGCGCCACTGCGCAAAGCGGCTTCTGCGGTTAAAATCGCAGCACCTTCAAAGCCCGTAGAACCACCAACAATAAGCACATGACCAAAATGAGTTTTATTGGACGACCACTGACGATGAGGCCTCAGTTTTTTGCAAGTATTTGCACCAATAAGTCGAACCGATTTCGCTTGGTCTTTAACGATTTCAACTGGAAAACCAATATCTATTTTATGAAGTTGACCAGCCATAGCGGGACCTTCATTTAAAAATAAGCCCGATTTGAAAGGCGCAACAACCAAAGTGTGATGCGCCTGAATACATTCACCCAAAATATTTCCCGTTGTGGCATCAAGCCCACTGGGAATATCAAGACTAATGGTTAATTTTGATTTTTTATTTATAATTTGAAATATGTTTTTCCAAGGGGCTTGAATCTGTTTAGACAAACCCACTCCAAAAACGGCATCAATGACGAGATGATCTTTTAAAAGACGAATCAACTCAGTCTCTTCAATTTGTTCGACTGAATATACTTTCAAATTTAATTTTTTTATTTCATTAAGTTTTTGCTGATTCAGTTCTGAGGTAGAATCTGATTTAATGACAATAATATTTTTATGACCCCGCATAAATAAATTCCGCGCAACCACATAACCATCAGCACCATTGTTTCCTGGTCCACATAAAAACAATAAGCTTTTAGAGCCACATCGCTGATAAACTTCACTAGCCATCTCTCGACCAGCAATTTCCAGCCAATGATCACTGCTAAGAGCACCTAGACTGTGACAATCAATTTCAAGTGATTCAGCAGCAGTGACTAGTCTCATGCGCTTAAAGTTCCATTCAAGCTATTTTCTATCATCGGAGGAACTGGAATCTTAAGATATAGTAAAATCATTCTTAATATGTCTGACTCTTGCTCTGTAAGAACCTGATCAGATTTAAAGTTTTCATAAAGAATTAAGGTCAGCTTTTGTTTTAAACCCAAGCTCAATCTGTTCAATTGTTTCAGATCATTTTTAAATTGGCTAAGGTCAAACTGAAATTCGATAGGAGGACAAAATCCTACATCTACAAACAAAGGCTCTCGCTGATTTAATTTTAATCGAAACTGAAGAATAGTGTCGGAATTAATTTTATCTGGGAACTCAAAAGCCAGCAGGAGTCTAAATATTTCCGCTCGCACAGAACGTAAATCATTAATTGCGCCAAGCTTAGTCTTTTCAGACTCGGGCCCTAAGACATGTTCACATATTAAAAAGTACAACGCTTCTAAAATTGTGAATTTTTGATCTTGTAAGAAAAAACCTTTAAGGGTTTTCATTAATTCAGTTTTGATTTCACTTTTATCCTGTCTTAAAATCCCCAAAACTACTTTAAGAAAGATAAATCTTAAATTGCTATTAAGAGAGCAAAAGCTCAGACACTCTTTTAAAAATGGCATAGAATCAACATGCTCTGACTCAACAACTTTGAGAAAGTTCATTTGCGCCATAGGATCCTGAGTAAATAATACGGCAGCAAATAGCGCTGTACGTGCATTTTGAGCATCTTGCAGTTTAAGGCGAATTTCGCTTGGAATTTTTAACAAAGCCATTTCAGAAAAACGAAAATGGAACATTTCTGGAGTTGCAAAGCTCGCAATAAAATTTTGCGCCTGGGGTCGACTTTGCATTTGTTGTTTAGCATTTTCTTTTCTTTCACGCAATTTTTGCTCAAAGAGCTCATTTTCTTTAGAAATCCTCTCGAAAGAATCTTGATCCATTTTCTTAAATTCTGGCTGCAACTCTTCAATAAATTTTTCGATAGCAACTCCAGGAAGTAAACTTTGAATTCTTTTTTCAGCGGAAGGATGCGTAGAAAATAAAGAAGTCCAAAATCCCGACATGCCTTCGGCAAAAAAGATATGTGACACTTCAAGTTTGTTTGGACTACTGATCTCGGATCCCGCATAACTGATCTTTGCTAAGGCTCTTGCTAATCCCTCGGGATTTCTAGTAAATTGAGCGCTTGAAGCGTCTGCTAAAAATTCTCGCTGTTTGGAAATCATTGACTGCAGAATTCGAGCTAAAAAATATCCGATGCTACCAAAAATCAAAAAACATAATCCAGCAATCCCAAAAGCCAAAGTAACATCACCTTTACTGCGACGTGAAGTCTTGTTTCCGCTTAGACTTCTTAAAATCCACAATCCCATTTTCATGAAAATATAAAATCCGCTCACAACTCCTGTAGTTCTCACATTCAGTTCCATATCTTCATTTAAAATATGACTAAACTCATGACCAATAACAGCTTGCAACTCATCTCGAGAAAGTTTTGTCATAGCTCCATCCGTTACAGCAATAACAAAATGTTTTGGATCAGTACCTGCAGCAAAAGCATTAATTGAATCATCACGATCAAGAACATAAGTATACGGAATAGCCACGCCCGAGGCGATCGACATCTCTTCGATCACATTATGAAGTCTTTTCTCGGCAGAATTTTTCAATGGAAACTGAAGAGCTCGCCCCCCCAGCATTTCAGCAACTCGAGAACCTGAGCGACTTCCTATTAAACTCAATCCCGTAGCAAGAATAAAAATTAAACTTGATACACAAAAAATTGAAATCATTTGCTCTTCAGAAAAATTAAAAACGATTCCAACGACGATGGCGTTGGCCGCAGAGAGAATGACAACATTAATAATAAAGACAAAAATCAACCCGACTGAGTTTCTTCGTGCAATCGCTTGTTGCTCAAAAAACCTCATGTGAAACTAACTTTCACATTCTCTCTTTCTTGGAGGTGAGTGATTTCGTAAGGCTGAGCCGCAGTAAACTGAAAAGTTCCAGCGATAAAACTGTTTGGGAAAACTTCTCTTTGGTTATTATATGTCATTACCGCATCATTAAATGCTTGCCGTGCAAAAGAAATTTTATTCTCGGTCGATGTGAGCTCTTCCATCATATCTTTCATCACACTTTGACCTTTAAGATCTGGATAAGACTCTGCAACCACCATCAATCGTGAAAGCGCAGAATTTAAACCCTGTTCCGCTCCTAAAAAAGTTTTCATGGCTTCACCGTTTGTTGGATTTGCGGCCACCGGTGCGATTGCGGTTATAGCTTGATTTCTCGCGCGAATGACATTCTCGAGAGTTTCTTTTTCATGCTTCAAATAACCTCGAGAAGTTTCGACCAAATTGGGAATTAAATCGTAGCGTCTTTTCAGTTGCACATCGATCTGAGAAAAACTATTTTTTACAAGATTTCGATCCTTAACCAGACCGTTGTATATTCTTAAAAGCCAAAAAAAGATGACTGCTAATAGAATAATAAAAATAAAGAATGGACTAAACATAAGCGCCAGTTTTGATTTTTTCTAAAATAATTTTTTCAACTTTAATTGGATCATTTGGATCCACTGAAAAGTAACTTTGCTGTTCACAACGAATTTTTTCGCTGAGCAGCCACTTTAAGATATCGCAAAGGCCTTTATTCTTTTTATCCAGAAAGAAGGGATCGTTATCCAGAACATCTCTGGCTTTTTTCAATTGCCTTGCTTCTGAAGGATCAGATTCTTTTACTTTATAATGAGGCAAAGAGTATTTTTTCACATCTTCGGGCAGCACACCCAGGAATCTAACTGCCGGGGCCGAAAAATCGGCGTTTCGAATCAAAGACGCCGCAGAACCTGCTTTCAAAGTACGAAAAATATTTTGCATAGTGTAGGCATCCAGATCTCCGAAAAAATACATCGGAATGCCCAATTCTTCTTCAATCAATTTGCACCAGCCACGAACTCCGTTTGATGGCACCCCTTGAGCACCCATCAAAATACAGTTATTTCGTTTAGTAAAGCCCATGGTTGCCAAGGTGTTAGCGGTACCTTCTGACTCAATAATTAAACAAAAATCAATTTTTTTCTTAGCCTTCAGTTTCAAAGCTTGAGGTTTATTTTTTGGCTGAAAGGGTGAAGTTCCCAAAGTGGATAAATCAATGACCGCTTTTTCACCATCCGGCAAAGATTCGGTGACCACCAATTGTTGAGAATAAGTCTGTCCGCCACGATCATTGGCAAAACAGTTTAATTCTTCACGATAAACTTCCAGCATATCACCAATAAAATCGATGATTGTATCGCTCTCATTTTGATCTTCAAAATCTAATGGCGAATAACGTTTATTTCCTTTAATGAGACCTTTACATATATAGTACAATTCCCTTTTGGTATTGACCGATCCAATGTCCAAGTTTCGCAATAGGATCTCGAGCATAAAAACAACCCGAGCCAATTTTTGCACGGAAGAAACATTCAGCTCGGTTCGGACTTTTTTATCTCCAGGAGTTAAGTATCCAACTTTGGAATTATAAATAGAATTATCTAAGCTTGTTTTTACTGCTTCCAATACCGGACGTTTTGAATTTTCCAGATCCTTCAACATTTTATCAGCTAAAATTCGCGCTTCTTTTGGAATATCAATTTTTAATTCGCGAATACTCAACAAGCGAGCCATAAGTCACCTATTTCTTTTTACCAGTGGTTTTTTGCTTTGCTTTTTGTTTTTCTTTTTTGTCAGGCTTTTCAGTTTTTCCTTCAGATGGCGGAATTAAATCCCCAGCCATTATTGCAATATCTGCATCTTCTTCAGAAACACCACTCTTTTTTGCTTCTCTTCTTTTTTGCTCTAATAATTTTGTTTCGGCGTGTTCAAGATCTGCGATGGCCTCTTTTGAATCTCTTCCTAAAAGTTTACGAAGACCTTCTTCGGCTTTCTTTTTTCTCGCATCAGAAGCGCCAACCAGAAAAGCTAACTTTTCGACTAATATAGGACCGAACTGCTCAATATGAGCCAGTTTTCTTTCCAAATCCGCTTCTTTAAATTCTTTTTTGATATGCCGAGAAAGTTTTTGCCCCGCTTGGATTAAAGCCAAACGAATTTCCGCAACTAATTCTTCGGAAGCATCAATCGTTTCTTTAGAAGCATTTTTAAATTTAATAAATGGAGACACCACGCTGACCGCAAAAACATAAGGTCCAATTGGCAATGAATCTTTAGGTTGTTGTAAACCATATGTTTTCCAATTTACCGATTCAATAGCCCAAGTGATGGCGCAGCCTGATTTATCAAATTGCAATGGAACGCGATTAGCAAAACGCAAAAGTTGCACCGGAGAATCCGCGTCTAAATTTCGAGTAATAAATCGCGCTAAGGCGACCTCGATCACTACGGGTTTAAAATCACAAATACATGGTTTTCTGGTGACCACCGAAAAGAAATCCACTTCACCCAAGCGCTGAATACTTTTTGAAAGCGCTTCTTCACCCACTGTTAATACAGATTTAGTTGAAGGAGCCATAAGTTCAGTGTTTTGAACGGCGCTGAAAACTTTTTTAAAGTCTTCATCTTTCAAAGAATTAACTGGTTTATTGATTAAAGCCTTTGGCAAACCGGCTTTAACAAAATCACCCATTGATTGATCGGAAATTCTTGAAAATCCCATTTTCAAAAACTTAGCGACTGAAACTTTTCCAAACAAATGTGAGTGAGTGATAAACTCACCCAATTTGAAAGTATGAGGATGAGGCAAAGTTGCTGCCGGAATATCTGGAACTGTTGTGCTAACTCGTTCAATTTTTAACCAATCGGCGTCTGCCAATTTGTATTTCAATGATAAATGGGGATTCACTAAAACGGTGCCTTCAATATAAGTCAGCAAACCACCGTCTCCATTCAGTTGAATCCGCCCGTCAAAAACAAATTCAACTTTTGTTCCATGAGGTTTGTTCCACTCAATACTTTCTTTGTTACGAAGAAGCCCGGTGTTAGTTTTAATATCGACGTCCACTTGTCCACGTAAAGCTTTTCGCATGCCCTTGGTTTTACTGACAACAACGACACCTTTGGCGTTTGTCATTTGCGCCCAAGTGGTAGCCGCCGAGATACCAATACCTTGTTGGCCCCGCGAACATTGTCCGCGACCAAATTTTGAGGAGGCTAAGTACTCGCCAAAAACTTGGGCCAAATCATCGGGATCAATTCCAGGCCCGTTATCTTCTACGGAAATATGAATCAGATCAGTGTTTTTTGTTGAACCGGCGCCAACTTTTGTAACTTCAATTATCAATTCTGGAAGAATTTCCGCAGTTTCGCAGGCATCCAAAGAATTATCTACGGCTTCTTTCAAAGTAGTCAGTACAGCTTTAAGCGGAGAAGAAAATCCAACTTGTTGAAGATTCTTCGCAAAATATTCCGCAGTACTGCTTTTTGTAATCTTACTCACAAAGGTAGGCCCTCATTTAAAAAATTAAAAACAACGTTCGGGATGTATCCGCCTTAGGTTAACAATAACGCGGCTAGGTCATGCAAGACCAAAGTAGTATGCTTCGACTTTTAGAGCAAAAAAAGGCAAAGTTGCTTAATCTTCGCTCATTTCATCCATTGTGATCTCGACCTTTGTTCGTGCACCTTTTTTAGAATTACACTCTTTACAGCTTAAAACACAGTTCTTTTTAGAGGTTTTTCCGCCTCGACCAATGGGTATCAAATGATCCATTGTCAGCTCGGCAGATCCAAATTTTTTTTCACAATGATAACAAATTCCCCGCCCAATTTGCTGCCTCCACCATAAACTTTGGCGCAATTCTCGGGCTTTTGCTTTTTCTTTTTTAATATGCTCTGGCGAGGCTGGAATATAGTAGTCCGACATTGATCTGGTCGTGCCACAAACCTGAACTTCTGGCAATTGAGATTTTATTTATTCTTCCGAAGAATTCAATGAGGATTTGAGGTGAATGTATGTCGCAACAAAAAGCATATAAAAAAGGCGAATTTTTATTCCGAGAAGGTGACAAAATTTCGCAGGTCGTTTTTATTCAAAGTGGCAGCGTCAACCTTTGCCTTACAAAAGGAAAAAAAAGTCTGGATCTTTTTCAACTGGGAGCAAATCAACTCATGGGTGAAATGGTCATTTTTGGCCAACCGACTCATCAATTTTCCGCTATCGCTACAACAGACACTAAAACTTTTGAAGTGACTGTCGACGCGATGAAACAGCAGTACGAGGCCGCGCCCCAACTTTTCAAGATGACCATCAAAAGTCTTTCCGAAAGACTAAAGCAAGCTATCACCGAGGTTCGGTCGGCTCGCATGGAAAAAGACTCCAGTCCATGCCCTGAAGATCAAGTTGCGAAAGTCTTTGGAATAATTTTCCACACAGCTTCCCACAAAGGCGAAAAACAAAAAGACAATTCTGTCGAGGTTCTTTGGCCACTCTTCCGGCAATATTCCTTGCGAATTTTTGGGGAATCTTTGAAACGCTTAGAACAAGCTTGTCATATTTTAGTTAAATTAAAGCTGGCCCAATACACCATGGGAAAAGCACCCGAAAATCCAGATGGACAGGATGAGGTCCAGGCCATCACGTTTAAGAATTTAGCCGCAATCGAAGCTTTCTTTGAATTTTATCAATACTACTATTTTAAAGGCGGAAAATCGGAAATCTTAAAACCGGACGACTTAGTCGTTCAACTTGTCGATCTGATTTTGAAATTATCCGAGACCGTGACTGCCGATCGATTCGGTCTTGTCTCGGTTGAGTTTGCAAAATTATCCGAATTGGTGAAATCCGAGTTAGGCACCACTTTGAATAACGACCATTTTGCGCGAATGGAAGCCAAAGGTGCGATGACAAAAAGAAGAAGTGTCAGCGATTCTGTGCGGATTGAGTTTGAACCAAAAGAGCTAAAAAATATTTTCTTTTCTTGGAAAATCCTTCGCGAAATTGAAAAATGGAACGAAAAGGGCTTTGTCGATCTTGATGAAAAAGAAGAAAAGAGACTCAAAAAAGGCGAAAATGCATGCCCCCAGTGCAACGCCAGCGTGAAGAATATCCAAAAATTTTGTGCTGAATGTGGCCATAGTCTTGTAGTGAAAGCCTCTTAGGGAGTGTCCTAGATTTGAATTAACATAACCTTGGCTCGCCCAAGGCCTAGTATTTTCGGGAATTAAATTCTTGTGGTCGAATCTTTTACGGATTTATCAGATCATTTTATCAATGATTCAAATATTATTTTTATTATTATTGTCCATCGCTAGCTTAACTTCGTGTCGTCAAACCACGGCTTCGCCAGTAACCATCGTTGACGAAGGAAAATTTTTTCGCAGTGGACAGCCCACCAAGAGCGAGTTGGATAATTTAATTCGCAAAGAAGGCATTAGAACAGTCATTAATTTGCGTGGAGCACACCCTGGTGAAAAATGGTTTGATGATGAGTTCAATCTTACCGAAACAAAACAAGTCCGATTTATCTCTATAGATTTTGAACTCAATCACCTTCCCCATCGTCGAAGTCTAAGGCAATATTTGGATGCCCTTGCAACGGCGCCAAAACCAATTTTAATTCATTGTGACAATGGCGTGGAACGCACCGGTGAGGCTGCCGCCATTTACGAACTCGTTGTTAATAAGAAATCAAAAGCGGAAGCTATGGTCATGCTGTCGTCAGCCTATAATTATGATGAATCCGACGATCCAACGAAAAAACATTTCATTGAAAAAGTTTGGCAGGATGAAGAGTGGGCCAAAAATATCTATGATCCTTGTGTGCAAAGTTACGCTTATTACAGCCACAACCTGCCCGAGTGCAAAGGTCAGCACTAAAAATTTATCTCGCCGTGGGGTAATAGAGACGATTATCCCACATTCCTTCGTTAAAATATTGAACTGAAGCTTTCAACCTTTGAATCAATTCTTTGCGCCTTTCAGTGGGCTCCAGAATTTCCTTTTGTTGGTTAACGTCAGCAAAATCAAACATATGAAAATCTTGTCCCACACTCCAATCTAAAAAATAATCTTTAGCGATAAGCATGTAGCGGCCCTCAACAAAAGTCGTAGCCGTTCGGTCGCCGGGAATAAATACCGAACGTCCTAATAAAATTTCTTCTTTGGGCTTAATCCCCATGAAATCCAAAATGCTGGGTAAAATATCAATATGTTGGACAATCTGATCCGTATCCACTTTTGGCCATTTGTAATGAGGATGAAAAAAAATCACCGGAACTTTCCACTTTGAAATTTCATTTTCATAATTTGGCAAATAACTTTTTTGAGTGTGATCGGCGGTAATAATGAAAAGGGTATCTTTGTACCAAGATTGTTTTTCCGCTTCTTCAAAAAATTTTTTCAATGAAAAATCGGCATAACCTATAGAGGGTAAAATTTCCAGTGGACCTTGCGGAAATTTGTCCTTGTATTGCTCGGGAACTTTGTAGGGATGATGAGAAGACAAAGAGAAAAATGCAGATACAAAGGGTTGATTAAATTCAGATATTTTTTTGGCGTAAAATTGAAAAAAAGGTTCATCAAAAATTCCCCAAGTTCCATCGTTTTGATTTTGATCAGGGAATTCTTTCGAGCCAAAATAATTTTCTATTCCAGCACTTTTCATAAAACTATCAAAATGCATGGTTCCATTCATCCCACCATGAAAAAAACTGGTGTGATATTTCAAGGGAACAACATAACTTCCTAAGCCGATAAAATAATTCGCGGTAAACTCTGAAGAAATAAAAGGTTCCGACATCAAGGCCGGAATGCCGGTGATAACAGCCGCGATTCCTTCGATAGAGCGACGGCTATTGGCGATACCGTTTTTAAAAAAAAGGGATTCAGGTCGAGAAGAAAGTTCATCTAAAAAAGGAGTGTAACCTTTAACTCCATTGACCTTCCCCATATACTCGAGGCTGAAACTTTCCATAATCAAAATCACGACATTCTGTGGACGAGTGGCCCGACGTCCTTCCAATAATGAATCATTCGTTATCGAACCATTAAGGTAAGGTAAAAATTCATTTTTTTGAGCAAAGAATTTTTCCCTGGCGACCCGATCCTTTGTGAAACTCTTTAAAATTGTAAAACTAGTATTAAGAACTAAACTATTCATGACCGGAGCAGAGAAAACATTAGCATCAACAAAACTAATCGGTTTTTTCTGCACTCCCCCCCTTGAGCCCATCACATAAAAAATCAAAAATAAAAAAACAAACAAAATTCGAATCGGCTGGTTGCTTGATTTTTTAGCTTCTTGCGGAAGGCCCTTATCACTGACCTTATTTATTTTCCTCCAGGCAAGCCAAAAAAATAAGGCAAAAAGAAAAATTTGAAGAATAAGGACAAGCGCATAGGTACCAACAAGATCACTAACTTTACCCGTGGCTTCATTCAGTATAAAAAGGGACTGCTTGGTAAATCTGCGTCCAACAAAATTAATAAATTCTATGTCAACCGTGTTTAAAATCATCAATGGCAATTGCAGAACAAAGAAAAGACAAAAAACCAGTCGCGGCCAAAGCCGGCTCGGCCAAGGAATAAGTGCTAATAAAAATAAAGGTAGGGCAAGATAGCAGTTAGCACTTAAATCAAAACGCAGTCCTACAAAGAAAGCCCAAAGCACATCCGACCAAGAGGAATTCCGGTATTGAGACCAATTCCAAAGCAAAAATTCAAAACGAAAGACGCTATAAAGGGTGAGGGCCAAAAGAAAAAGCACCAAAACATCCCGTTGACGCCTAAATAAGGTATAAACTTGCATAGGTTTTTTTATCACAGTTTGCACTCTCAGTCATCCTCTGGTAAACCCTAGGGTCATGACGCCAGAGCAAATAAAAGAACGACTTTTTCAATCCTATCCCAACAGCCTGATCGAGGTTTTTGACCTTACGGGCACGGGGAATCATTACGAAGTTACAATCGAAAGTGAGGCCTTTAAAGGGCTCTCGCGAGTGCAGCAGCATCAACATGTTATGTCCTTTTTTAGCACCGAGCTTAAAACTGGCGAAGTCCATGCCCTTTCGATCCGAACAAAAATTAAAATTTAATTAAGGAGATTCCAATGTCAGCAAAAGAAAGAATCGAAGATATTTTAACTAAAAATAAAGTTGTGCTTTTTATGAAAGGAACAAAACAATTCCCTCAATGTGGATTCTCGGCACGGGCCTGCGCTATTCTTCAAGAATTGAATTTAGAATTTCATGATATCAATATTTTAGAAGACGAAGAACTTCGCCAGGGGATTAAAGAGTATGGCAACTGGCCAACAATTCCCCAACTCTATATCAAAAAACAACTGGTTGGTGGCAGCGATATCATGATCGAAATGTATCAATCCGGAGAATTACAGGGTCTGGTTAAAGATCTATGAAATGCAACATTGCCTTTTGGGACCGTATTTTGCGATTTATCATTGGCGTTCTTTTGTTGTTCTACGCGATTGCTGGTGGTCCTTTTTGGGGATACTTTGGTTTGTATTTAATTTTCTCTAGCGCCTGGGGCCTTTGTTTTATCTATAGCTTACTTAAGATCCAAACATCTCGCGATGAACAGCGATCGCAATTCTATAAGTCGCCTCAGGACTAATCTTCATGAAAGAACTGCAAGAGCTTAATTTTCTCGATAAAGATAAAATTAAAACTGATCCCGAAAATTTGAAAATTTACGGTAAAGACTGGACCAATTATTTTGATATTAAAGCCAGTGCGGTCCTTTTTCCGACAAACACCGAGCAAGTTTCAAAAATTGTTCTGTGGGCTCGGAAAAATAAAATATCATTAGTTCCTTCCGGAGGACGCACGGGCCTCAGTGGCGCCGCCTGTGCTTTGAATGGCGAAGTGATTGTTTCTTTTGATCGCATGAATCAAATCAAAAATTTTAACTCGACGGAACAAACAATTGTTTGCGAAGCCGGAGTCATCACCGAGGCCCTACAAAAATGGGCGCAAGATCACCAGCTTTTTTATCCTGTTGATTTTGCCGCGCGAGGCTCGTCTCAGATTGGCGGAAATATTGCCACCAATGCCGGCGGTATCAAAGTGATCAGATACGGACTTACTCGCGATTGGATTGTGGGATTAAAAGTCGTCACTGGCTCTGGAGCTATTTTAGATCTGAATAATTCACTCATTAAAAATGCGACTGGATATGATTTACGCCATTTGATGATCGGCAGCGAAGGCACTTTGGGTTTTATTACTGAGGCCACTGTTCGACTGATTCCCCCACCCCCACCAGCGCAGGTTTTATTTCTTGCGGTTTCAGACCTCCCATCCGTGATGAAAATTTTTGCTGAATTTAAAAATAAAACCTCAGTGATTGCTTTTGAAATGCTTTCTCAACTGGCGCTGAATTTTGTAATGAAAAGCACTCAACTGGCTTCTCCCCTGCAAAATGCAAGTCCTTATTATTTAGTTATTGAAGTTGAAAACCGCAACGAGGACGATGAAAAAAATATTTTTGAAGTCTTTGAGTCTTGTCTGGAAAATGCATGGACCACTGATGGAGTGATCTCTCAATCCCAAGCTCAAGCTAAAAGCTTTTGGCGATTAAGGGAAGATATCAGTGAATCGCTGTCACCTTATTCTCCTTATAAAAACGATATATCGGTATCTGTTTCGAAAGTCCCTGATTTTATGAACGATCTTGAACAGGTTCTGAAAAAGGCCTATCCAGCTTGGGACGTCGTTTGGTTTGGTCATATTGGCGACGGTAATTTGCATATCAGTATTTTGCGCCCTGAAAAAATGACCAAAGAAGTTTTTGTTGGGGAATGCCGTAAAGTTGATCTGTTGGTTTTTGAAGCTGTAAAAAAATATCAGGGAAGTATCTCTGCCGAACACGGTGTGGGCTTAACAAAAAAAGCATTCCTTAATTTCACACGGTCTCAAAATGAGATCGATTTGATGAAAGGAATTAAGTCTATTTTTGATCCAGATGGAATTCTCAATCCGGGAAAAATTTTTTAGTAGTCTCATTTGTGTCTAAGAATTTTTGACTACCGAATAATCCTTCGACATAAATTAGTAATTAAAACAATTTGAGTTGAATACAACGTGCACAAAAATTGCAGCTGAATAAATGCATGAAACACAATACAGATACCAAAACAAAAGAGACCATTAAAAACATTTTATTTGTTAGCAGCTTATTCTTTACCCAGTCCTGCTTCGCGAGCATTGTTCTAGACCTTTCAGGAAAAGATCTTAAAGGTTTATATAACAATGTTGAGATCAAACATGAAGAAGGCAATGCCTACTCTGTTCATGTAACAAGAGCAACTCAAGATGGACCAGCTGTAACCATCTATGAAGGCTCCGTAATTAAGGAAGTGCTCAAAGATGGAGTTCTTCAATACCGCGATACTCGATTGCGTGTTGTTGATCAAGGGAATGGCAAAGCTTTTTTAAGACTTAATAATGGTGAAAATATCCAAGTTCAACTTGGCGAATAACATCCGCTTCTTACTTTTGTGCTAAAACAACTCGTGTCTTAATACTTCTGGTCAATTTCTGAATTTCATTCGCCAAACCGTGACCATCAACCACTTCAATATCCACGATCAAATATCCAATTTTTTCATCCGTTGCCAAGTACTGAGCTTGAATATTCGCTCCCGCTTTTGAAATCAAACCATTCACTTCTCCTAAAACTCCGGGCTCGTTTTTATGAATGTTAATCATTCGCGAAACCGAAGGTCTTGCCGGCAGATCCACGTTTGGAAAATTCACCGCGCCGGCACTCGAACCAATGCGAATAAATCGACGGAAACTTTCCGCAACCTCAAGTCCAATGGCATACTGAGCTTCTTCAGTACTGCCACCAATGTGAGGCGTAAGAATGACATTGGGCAAGCCCTGCAAGGGTGATTGAAATTTTTCTTTATTCGAAGAGGGTTCCATTGGAAATACATCAATCGCACAACCCGCAAGATGTTTTGATTTTAGCGCCACCACAAGGTCTTCGATCTCTACGACGGAACCTCGGCTAGCATTGATCAAAAAACTATCTTTCTTCATTTTTTTAAATTCCGCAGAAGAAATCATATTTTTTGTCTGCGAAGTTTCCGGAACATGCAAGCTAACGAAATCAGAAATCTCAAGAAGCTCTGATAAGGTCCTCATCACTTGGGCGTTTCCCAAAGGAAGTTTTTTAACAATATCGTAAAAAACAACTTTGAGTCCTAAACTTTCAGCTAAGACACTTAGCTGACTTCCGATATGTCCATAACCCACGATACCCAATGTTTTGCCGCGAATTTCGCGTGAACCATCCGCAGACTTAATCCACTCCCCGACATGAGCCTTCATACTTCGATCACAAAGTTGCCGACACAAGCCAATCATCTCGGCAATAACAAGTTCGGCCACGCTTCGGGTGTTCGAGTGAGGGGCATTAAAAACCGGAACGCCAATCGATGTAGAGGCCTTTAAATTAATTTGATTTGTACCAATGCAAAATGCACCGATGCAGAGCAAATGGGGATTTGCCTTTAATACTTTTTCCGAGATTTCGGTCTTTGAACGAATTCCTAAAACTTGATATTGCGGCAGCAATTTCAGAAGCTCTTCTTCGCTGGGAGAATGAGAAAGCAAATCCACTTGGAAGCCTTCGCTCTCGAGTCTTTCTTTGGCTACAGAATGAATATTTTCAGCAAGTAATATTTTAACTGGGATAGACATGCCTTATTCCAATCTCGGGACCTGATTCTGTCACTGATTATTCCAAGCTAACATCGCGCAATAGAGCTACTCATTCCAGACAATGAGGGTCAAAATTTAAGAATGGACTCACGCTCTTCGCTTAATCTTCTTGTTGTTGACGATGACCCTTTGATTCATCAATCGTTAAAACTTGCAAAACCTTCACAATGGAAGATTTATTCTGCCCATGAAATGAGCGATGTTGATTGGAATCGCCATTATCATGCCGCCTTCGTCGATATGCATCTTAACAAAGTGGTCCATCAGCCTACGGGCCTTCGAGTTGTTGAAAAACTTCGTGAAATGCAATCCCAATTAGATATTACGGCAATGTCTGGTGATCTCAGTCGTGATCTTATGGAAACAGGACTGAAATGTGGAGCTCAGCGTTTTTTATCTAAGCCATTGATGGCTGAAGAAGTTATTTCACTTTTGGAAAAAGTAGAAGCTCATTGGTATTTACAAAATCTGAATACCAGTCGAGAAAATTCCAAATTTCAGTGGGTGGGCAACGGCAAACACAGTCAAGAAATCCGCCAACGCTTGGCGCAGCTCAAAGGCGAAACTAATTCTGTTTTAATTCAAGGTGAAACCGGCACTGGAAAAGAAGTCATTGCTCGGTTGCTAAACGCTCAAGAGGGCTCTCGGCCTTTTATCGTTGTGAATATGGCTGGCTTGCCTGAAGCCTTATTTGAAAGCGAAATGTTTGGCCACAACAAAGGCTCTTTCACTGGCGCTGATCAAAATAAAATGGGTTTAATTGAAGCCGCTCATGGCGGAGATTTATTTTTGGATGAAATTGAAGCCCTTCCCTTAAGCCAACAGGCCAAATTATTACGCTTTTTGGAAAATGGCGAAGTTCGAAGAGTTGGCTCACAAAACTCGACCCAAATAAAAACTCGAGTCATTGTTGCCAGTAATAAAAATTTAGAGTCCATGGTTCGTGACGGCAGCTTTCGAGAAGATTTGTATTTTCGCTTATCCTCGCACAAAATTCTTTTGCCAAGCTTGCAGGAGCGCCAAGAAGATATTCTGAGCTTGACCGAATATTTTCTATCTAACGAACGACCACGCAGAAATAAAAGATTTTCGGCTGATGGCTTACAAACCATGCAAAATTATCCTTGGCCGGGGAATGTCCGTGAACTCAAGCGGGTCTGCGAACAACTGAGCCTGACATCTCCGCTGCCGATGATTCGTCACGAAGAAGTACAAGCTCTTCTTCGTCCGCAAATGAGCACCTTGAATGCGATAAAAACAGGATCGAATTCTCTCAGAGAAATCGATTTACATTTAGGCATGAATACCTTGGTTGAGCGTTTTGAAAAATCAATTTTATTAGAGGCTTTAATTAAATTTGAAAAGGATATTGATCAGACATCGCAAATTTTACAAATTTCTAGGTCCAACCTCTATAAAAAAATTAAAGACCATCAAATTGAGTTGGAGAAAATATGAACTCACTTCTGATCACTGATCCCATATTTAGACAAACTGCCCTGACCGTTCTGGGTATTGTTTTCTTTTCGGGCATTATTGTTTATTTTTTCCGGCAACGAAGTTATTATTTTATCAGCGCCTGGGCCAATATCAAAAGCTGGCTTGTTGCTGCACCGTTTTTATTTATTTTATTTTCCTTTGGGAATCTTTGCACGCAAATTATTTTGGTTCTTATCGCAATGTATGGAGCAAAAATATTTTTTCAATTGATGGGCATGTATCACCGCAATTACTTTGTTATCATCTGCTACTTGGGGATCATCGGCTTGGGTTTTTGTGCTTATTTAGATTTAATCGCTTTATACAATCAACTTCCGATGATTTGTTTGGGAGTCTGCTGTTTTGTTCCATTGATTCGAAATAACTATAAACGAATGATTCAATATATTTGCCTGACCCTGCTGGCTTTTGTTTTTTTGGGTTGGAGCTTTATGCATTTAGGATTGATCTTAAATCTGCACAATGGAATTTATCAAATTTTGTACCTAATTGTACTGACCGAATTTTGTGATAATACAAATATTGCCATCAGTCGTTATTTTAAAGGTTACAAACTTTTTTCGCGGATTGATTCCCGTCGAAACTTATGGTCCACCCTTATATCCATGGGATTAACACTAGCCCTTGCTGGTGGAATGCGGTGGTTGTTACCCGATCAGTCGGATAAATACTGGTACATCGCTGGCCTGATCGCGTCCCTTGGTGGATTGTTCGGCGAATTGGTGATGAGTGTTGTGCGAAGAGATGCCGGCGTTAAAATCGTTGGCACCTTTATTTTAGGTCGGGGCGATTCCTTGCAAAGAATGGATCGTCTTATTTTTGTGGCACCAATTTATTATTATATAATGACTGCTCTACAATAGAGGATAGAAATGAAAGACTGGAACTATGAAAATGAGCAGTGGACAAAACTACCAACTTATTTGAAGCATTTGCCTTTGTTCACCAGAAATTTTGATTTCACCAGCCTTTTTTTTCGTATGCTATGGTCATTTTATTTACAACAATTTGTTTTTAAATTTTATTTTCGATTGAAAGTGACTGGCCAAAGTTACCACGAGATCTACAAAAAATATCCTAAGCTTTTAATTATCTCCAATCACAGTAGTCATTTGGATGCGACCTCTATTACCGCTTCGATTCCAAAAAGATATTGGATGAATTTATATATTGCTGCCGCCAAAGATTATTTTTTTAGTAATCCACTTTTTACTTTTTTCTCAAAACATTGCTTAGGGGCAATACCTATTGATCGTAAGGATCGCAAAGGCGAAGCCATTAATTTAATTTTACGGCTTTTGACTAAACTGGATCGCATGTGGCTTATTATTTTTCCCGAAGGCACCAGGTCAAAAGACGGAAAAATTCATGAGTTCAAACGGGGAATAAGTATTTTCTCCGAAAGAACTCAAACACCGATTTTGTTTTTATATTTAGATGGTAATATGAGGCTGATGCCAAAGGGAGCTGTTTGGGCAAAGCCAGGAAAATTGACTGTGCACATTGGTCCGGTCCACCCGCCCAGCCCAATTCAAGTGGTGAATGAAGCCTATAGAAAATGGGTGCTGACAATAAATCCAAATGCTTTTAGTCAAGATGCTAGCGAAAGCAAAGTTGATGATTTTCACATTCCCGAAGGCAGCAATGACGATCACACAAAAAATTAAACTTAAAATTAATGACTATGAAATTTGTCCAGTACCAACAGGGATATTTGGTTTAGATGGTGGCGCTATGTTTGGAACTGTTCCCAAAGTACTTTGGGAGAAATCCAATCCCGCCGATGACAAAAATCGCATTCCCATGGAAGCCCGAGCCTTACTTTTAAAATCACCTCAAATGAATATTCTTATTGATTGCGGCAACGGCGGAGATTTCATTGCTAAGTACGGTGAAAAATTAGGTTCAAAATTCAATGAAATGTACAACATCAGCGACGAAGGGCCTTCGCTTAAAAAATCTCTAGCAGCGCACGGCCTGAGCTTTGATGACATTCACCACGTGGTACTGACTCATTTGCATTTTGATCATGCTGGCGGAGCTACTTGCGCTGTTGACGGTAAAATTGTACCCACTTTTCCTAAAGCTAAATATTACGTGCAGAAAAAAAATTTAGAGACAGCTTCGACGCCAAATCTTCGTGAACGCGCCAGTTATTTTCCAGCGAATTACCAACCTCTGCAAGAGGCCGGAGTTTTAAATCTACTCGATGGTCCTGTTGAGAATTTTTTGCCCAATCTATCGGCACAAATATCGAATGGCCATACTATGGCTCATCAACTGATTCGAATCTCTGATAATAAGCAAACTTTAGTTTATTGTGGCGATGTCGCGCCCACCAGTTCCCATGTTCGTCTTGCCTGGGTTATGGGCTACGATTTGCACCCCATGGATCTTATTGAAGAAAAAATAAAGTATCTTGGTCTCGCTGCGGATGGCGGCTGGTACTTGTTTTTCGAGCACGATCCCTATTGTGATGCCGCTTTGATTGCAAGACAAGGTAGTGACTTTGCTGTTCAACAAAGGTTTTCTCTTTGAAAGCAAAACGTAAAAAAATTGTCCTCGTCAGCATGGATACCTATCATCAACTTGTAAAAAGCGAGATTCATTTAATTGCAGCAGCCTTGGCTTATTCTTCGCTTCTGAGTTTAATTCCTTTCTTGGCATTGACCTTAGCCATATTTCAGATGATCGGGGGTCTGGAATTTTTGTATCCCAAAGTGCAGTTTCTATTTTTAGACTACTTTAAAACTACCGCCGGTACTGAGGCCTCCCTAGTTGCAAAAAAAATATTTGATCGAATTCAGGCTAAAACCTTAGGCACATCCGCAGCGATCATTTTATTTTTCACTTCATGGCGACTTTTGCACGATATCGAAGCCGGCATCCAAAAAATGTGGAGCAAGAATTCGCCTCGTCCTTTAGTTAAACGCATTTTTCTTTCTTGGTTATTAATATTGATATTTCCACTTTTTTTGGCGATTTATGTCAGCTTCAGATCCTTGGATGCAATAATCCCTTTTTTTAAAGCCAATACTCCAATGATTGATTTTATCGTTGCGATTCTTGGACTTTTCTTAATTTACAAAATCATTCCTGATGCAAAAGTTCGAAATCGAGCCGCACTCTCTGGAGCTCTTTTTGCGGCAATTGGGATCGCAGCCCTCAAAGCCTCGTTCACTTACTTGGCCAAAGGAGCCTTTTCACTTAACAAGATTTATGGCAGCCTTGCCGCTATTCCCTTGCTTTTATTCTGGATTTTATTGCTCTGGTACATCGTTCTTTTCGGCGTCCTCGTTTGTTCAAGTGTACAAAAAAACACCGAAAATCCGGAATTTATTGACTAAAATTCAATAATTAGCGATAGAAATGCCTCAGGGTCGCGTAGCTCAGTTGGATAGAGCAATTGCCTTCTAAGCAATAGGTCGGAGGTTCGAGTCCTCCCGCGATCACCAAATTTTGGTTCTTCGGTTCGGTTCTGGGGTTCTTCTCTCTCCGTGGTGGGTAACACCAAAAAAATCAAGCAGCACAGGCACTTAAAAACCTCAGCCGATAGTTTTTTTCATTCCTATATCCAAATCCCAAGTTTTTTACAAGACTTGCGATTCTGTTAAACCCTTCCGTCATTGCATTGGTAATCCTCTTTTCAAAATAATTTAAGATCTCTTCTTTCCAACTTATTAAAGTTTTCCGCAGTGTTAGCAGTTCCGGGATATTTGTCGTCCCAAGCTCAGTAATTAATCGCTCCATACTTGAGCGCGCGCGTTCTCGGTGGGTGTTTCGATAAAGCTCATGCAGCTTTTCTTTGAACCGGTAAATTAAATTCAGTTCTGGATAACTCTTAAGCCAGCGATCCACATTCTGCTTTTCAAAATAGTCTAAATCTTTTCTATTTCTTTGAAGTAAGCGCTTAATTCTTAAGGTTCTACGATCCCCAGTTATTTCGATTCGACGACGTCTCAAGGCTGGAGAGAGTAATCTTAAAACATGGAACTTGTCCGCCACTCTCTTCGCGTTTGGAAAAAGTTCTTTCGTCAGTGACCGATACCCCAATGCTGTCAGGTTAGCGGTTATTTTTTCTTTTTAATCCT